>Ga0157378_10000055_pt1 | contig 97875 bp, 88 predicted proteins | sample M65metaG_FD_115309 | JGI IMG/M metagenome (GOLD analysis project Ga0157378, IMG submission 115309) | Miscanthus rhizosphere microbial communities from Kellogg Biological Station, Michigan, USA - M6-5 metaG | ecosystem: Host-associated > Plants > Roots > Rhizosphere > Soil | place: USA: Michigan...
GCTACCCATGTTTCGTTTTCGATTTAACTAACTAGTTAGTTATAGCACCGAAAGCAACTTCCCGCAACTCCTGGGCGCGGCTACGCCGCGGAGGCTGATCCATGGGGTGGTTGAAAGCGAATTGCGGGGAAGGGGCTCCCAGGCGAGCGGGGGCGCTCTCGGCTTGACTACCGGTCGCCCTGGGGGGTGCCGAGAACCGGTCCAACGGGAGCGGGCTTCATTGGGGCAGCTTACCGGTCCCACCAGCAATGGATGGAACCAGCAGCACTTCGTCCCCATCTTTGAAGGCGTAGTTTGCTCCGCCCAGGAAGCGAATGTCTTCCTCGTTGACGTAGACGTTTAAGAAGCGCCGGATCTGGCCCTTCTCGTCGCGCAGATGTGGCTTGAGGTCTGGAAACTTCGAGTCGAGATCAGATAACAATTCGTTCAGGTTGGCGGCAGAACAGCTGACCTTGGCGGCACCGCCGGTATGGCGTCGAAGTGCGGAAGGAATTTGGACGGTAATGTTCATCTTAGTCGGGTGATCGGACAATCAGGTCTTTGCTGAATCGAAATCATGATGGACGCACCAAGCTTTGAACCGTTGAGATCCTGGGCAAATCGAATGATGCGACGATCCCATCATTCCATCGGGTTACGCCCCCACTGCTATCGGCAGCTCGTATTGTCCCAGCAGCTTTTCAAACTCAGCCAGCTTGGGTGCGATGGGCTGCTCTTGTTCGTATTCGTCAGCCAGAACATCGGTCGTCTTCAGACCGTTGCCTGTGATGCAAAGAATCGTTGTCTCATCCGGCAGGATGCGGTCGCTCTTATAGAGCTTGCGCGCGCACCCTAGAGTGACGCCTCCAGCCGTCTCGGCGAAGATGCCTTCCGTTTCGGCCAGCAACTGAATCGAATCCACAATCTCCGAATCGGAAACATCTTCTGACCAGCCGCCGCTGCCATTAATCGTTTTGATTGCGTAATGGCCATCGGCGGGATTGCCAATCGCGAGCGATCGCGCGATTGTATTTGGCTTTTGAGGCTCAATATCGGCATTGCCGAGTTTGACGGCGGTGGAAATTGGCGAGCACCCGGTAGCCTGCGCGCCAAAAAACTTCACAGGCTTGGGTTCGACCAGGCCCAGTTCGATCAGTTCCTGAAATGCCTTCTTGATCTTTGTGATCAACGACCCGCCAGCCATTGGACAAACCACATTGTCCGGCAAGCGCCAGCCAAGTTGTTCCGCGATCTCGTAGCCAAAGGTCTTCGAGCCCTCTGCGTAGTACGGCCGCAGATTGACGTTCACGAACCCCCAGTGATGCTCGTCGGCGATTTGCGAGCAGAGCCGGTTCACCTGATCGTAACTTCCGGAAATGCGCACCAGCTTCGCACCAAAAACCTGTGTTCCCAAAATCTTTGCCGGCTCAAGATCGGCTGGGATGAAGATCCAGCACTTGAGGCCGTTACGGGCGGCCTGGGCGGCAGTCGCATTCGCAAGGTTGCCAGTTGAAGAGCAGGAAACTGTATCGAATCCGAAGGACTTGGCATTGGCAAGCGCCACGGCGACGACGCGGTCCTTGAAGCTCAGCGTAGGCAGGCAGACGGCATCGTTCTTGAGGAAAAGCTTGTTCGCCCCGATCTTTTTCGCGAGAGTGTCGGTCTTGATCAGAGGGGTGAAACCTACAGGCAGTGTGGGCTGATAATGATCAGGAAGTGGGAGCAGCGCGGAGTAGCGCCAAATGTTCGGCGGGCCTTGGGCAATCTTCTCGCGCGTGAAATCGGCGGCCAGGGAAGGATAATCGTAGAAGACTTCCAGCGGGGAAAAACAGTCTTCGCAGATCGACTTGGGAACATTGCCCCAGCTCTTGTTGCACTCCCGACAGCGTAGTTCGTATCGCATGGGCCTTCCTGATCTGAGTGGCCCCTAGGTCTGGCTTCCTTTGCGTGAGCCTTCGCGCTTTTGCGTCCAAAGCACGAAGTCTTGGCAAAGTACGCCGAAAATCAGCCCTAAAAAACTAAATCCTCTTCTCCGGAAGAAAGGAAGGAAAGAGGATTGGGAAGTGCTTAGAAATTCGCGCACCCCGAATCTCATGTTTCCCCGTCTTCCGGGTCGAGAGTTGGCACCTGACGGCCCAGATGTATGATCTGGGTCCGGTTGCCGTGGCGTCTTAGGGCTCGTCCCTCAGCCACTCTGCATGAAATCCAAGGTCAGCTCCGAAGAGCAGACTGGTGAGATAGATCATACGAACAGAGGCAGCGGCCGTCAAGAGCGAAGCCGTGATCGTGGGAATCAAGATTTTCGTTACCGTCACCCACAAACCACTGACAGCTAAGGGCAGTTGAGGTAAGCGGACCCACCTACAAACCCGCCCTCACTGACGGGCACGGATCATGTCGGCCCAGACGTTTTCGGGAACGGAACCCGTCGGAGGCGCCTTGGGGCTTTGCGGCGCAAATGCCGTAACCAGAAAAACCCCGCTTTGCCGGGCAGAACACTGCTGGCTGAAGGGAGCTGAGATTGTATTCGGGGTCTGGATCGATAGCCAGGACGTTTGATGTCAATCCGCAGATGGCGGCAAACTATCCGGCTTCGGGCCGCTCCCAACCGCCTGATGTCGCCGATTTGAATGCGGCCTCGATGACGGCCATGTTCTGAATGGCATCGCTCAGCCCCACCGGAACCTCGCCATTTTCTCGAATGGCGCGAGAGAAAAGATCGCCTTGAATCGTGTATTGATCAGTGACAGGGAATGACTCGGTCGTGATCGTCTTTCCCGAAAGATCGCCCCCATCGTCGATAAAAATCCGGCAGGGGCGGTCGTTCGGAGCGTTGAATGGGATTTCGATCTCGATGCGCCCCTTGGTACCAACCAGATGCATCCGCTGATAGTGACTCACCTGCGTACTGCAGGTGAAGATGGAATGGCCCGAGGGAAAGTCAAGAATTACAGAAGCAAGGCGGTCGATCTTCATGTCAGGATCGCGCTCAAGAAGAGATACGACGCGCCTGGGTTCTTCCCCGAAAATAAAGCGTGAAGTCGTGATCGGGTAACAACCGATGTCGTATAACCCTCCGCCTCCTGCCAAATACTTATTGCGAACGTTCTCCGGGTCGCGGTTGAAGTAACTGAAGTAGCCCGCAATCGAACGCAGTTCGCCAATACGCCCGGAGCGTACCAGTTCGCGGGCACGCATCCATTGCGGATTGGTCTTGACCATAAATGCCTCGCCGATCTTTACACCCGCCTTGTTCTGTGCGCGGAGCAATTCTTGCGCTTCGGCGACGGTCACGCTCAAAGGCTTCTCGCAGAGCACGTGCTTCCCGGCTTCTGCTGCCTTGATCGACCACGGCACGTGCAGGTGGTTGGGAAGCGGGTTGTAGATGGCTTCGATCTCGGGATCGCTCAGCAGCTCTTCATAGGAGCCATACGCCTTAGGGATGCCCAGCTTGCGAGCCACTTCTTCCGCGTTTCTTTGATTGCGCGAAGCAATGGCGCGAATCTCACACCATTCGCTTTTCTGCATCGCCGGAATGGTCAGCCTTTGCGCAAAATTTGAGGTGCTGAGCACTCCCCAACGGACTTTGTCTGGCATGGGCGACTTAGCCTCCTGAGGTCAACCATCATAAACGCTGCGCCGGTTCCCTGGCACCAGGTTGCGCTTTTCAGCGCGGAGCAGGGACAATTGCTGCACCAGTGCTGATCTTGCTCCTTTACCTGTTACGTTGGCTTTCGGCAACCGCTGCGGCTGCAAGTATCGCCTATTGTCTGATCGCAACGTTTGCCGGCATGCGATTTGTGCGGCGGAGACGCGTGCCGTCTTCCTCGACAGATCTTCCTCGGGTTTCTATTTTGAAGCCACTCAAAGGCGATGACCCCGGGATGTACGCCGCGCTGCGCTCGCATTGCGTGCAAGACTATCCCCAATACGAGATCTTGCTCGGCGTAACCGATGCTGAAGATCCTGCCGTGCCTGTGGTCAGGAGACTCATGCAAGAATTTCCGGCCCCAACCATCCGCCTGGTTTTCACGGAGAAGCGGATGGGGGCGAATGGAAAAGTCAGCAGCCTGATTCAGCTGGCCGAAGCCGCGAATGGGGAATATCTGCTGGTCAACGACAGCGATATCCGCGTTGAGACCGACTACTTGAAAACTGTGATGGGCGAACTTCGGCAGCCGAATGTGGGTATGGTCACCTGCCTTTATCGGGGGCTTCCCGGTGCTTCGGTCGGTTCACGACTGGAGGCACTCGGCATCAATACTGATTTCGTCCCCGGAGTTCTTTCCGCAGACTTGCTCGAAGGAGGGCTGCAGTTCGGTCTGGGTTCAACCCTCGCCTTCCGAAGATCCGATCTGAAGGCAGCCGGCGGATTCGAGGCGATCGTCGACTACCTGGCAGACGATTACGAACTCGGGAATCGCATCGCCAAACTGGGCCGCAAGATCGAGCTGTCGAGGACCATTGTCGAAACGAATCTGCCGATGTATGACTTCGCCGGATTCTGGGCTCACCAACTGCGGTGGGCCCGAACCATTCGGGCCTCGCGCCCGGGCGGCTACACCGGGCTCCTGCTGACGTACACCTTGCCATGGGCGCTCGCAACGCTGCTCTTCTCAGAAGGCACTCGGTGGGCCTGGGAGCTTACTGGCGTTGCATTCCTTGCAAGGATGATCCTCGCACTGCAGACATCGCGTTTCGTGCTCGGCGACAAGACCTGGCCCTCGCTTCTGTTATTTCCCGTGCGCGACCTGGTTGCAGTCCCAGTCTGGTTCGCTGGCTGGTTGGGTAGCTCGATCGAGTGGCGCGGCGAGCGGTTCGTCCTGAAAGATGGGAAGATAATCCAGCGTACAAACCGGCTTCAGCCCTGAGAGGTTCCGCTTTTCCGCTGAACCAGCGTTCGTTTCTACGCAGGTAGAGCAGCGCGGGACGGTCTATCCCGCGACACGATTTTCCCTTCCGCGGTGAATGTGTAGCGTTCGCCGCGCCAATAGAAATTATGGCTCAAGTAGCTTGCCGCCCAGACTGCAAATCCTTGCAGATCTCTGAGGGGATACAACCACGATAGGCTGACAGCCTGCCGATCCTTCAGCAGGCCCCAACCAACGGCCAGAGACTGTATGACGCGATTAAGAAAACCCGCAGCAAACAATCCCCAGGCTAGCGCTGGATTCCCGAGCGCATAGCCCGCCCCGAGTCCGAGCAGAGCGAATGGCATGGCAAAAGTGAGCCCGGTTCCGAGATGCCCCCAAGGCCGCGAATGGCGCGTGCTCTTCATCCAGCGCAGTTGGTCGCCGAACGTCCTTCGGAACCTCCGCGGCGTGAGCACGTGATGAATAACGTAATGAGAGAAGATCACCTTGTATCCCGCGCGCCAGATTTTTTCGCCGAGAACATAATCGTCCGAGTAGTAATCGGCTGTGGCCGCGATGCCGCCGATCGCATCGAGCGCATCGCGTCGGAACGCCACCGCCGGACCAAGCGCAAAGCGAATGCCCTCCATCATGTCAGCTACAACCACGCCTGAAGGCATTTCAACCGAATTCCCGAGGGCTTCGAGACGGGACCAGAAATCATTGCAAGGATCGCCCTGATAGAGGCATGTGACTAATCCTAGTTTCTTGTCAACGAGGGGCGGAATTACATTGCGTAGGAAGTCGGATCCGACCCGGACATCGCTGTCGCTGGTAACCAAGTACTCATTGCTTGACTGCGCGATCATCTTGTCAAGCGTGAAGACCTTGGCATTCGGCCATGCTGGGGGGCCGGAGAACATTAGGCGGCACTTCACATGCGGGTACTCGGCCTGAAGCTTGCGGGCAACGGTCATGGAAGGGTCGTCCGGGGTTCTCGCCCCAATAAAAATTTCGAACTCTGGATAGTCCTGTTCAAAGAAACTGCGCAGGTTTTCTTCGAGCCTGGCCTCTAGCCCGTGGACCGGCTTGAAGATCGAGACGGGAGGAAGGGACTTGAGGTTCGTGTTTGCCGCCAGGCGTATGTAGGCCTTGGAGTTTCGCTTGAAACGCGCGGTAGCGATCAAAACCAGCGCCAGGAAGATGGTAGAAGTCAGAAGTCCAAAAACAGCAACTCCGAGGCCGATCTGGAGCACCCCAAGCTTGAAGGAAGTGGCCAGTAACAAGGCGGGGACGAGCGCCGCTAAAGCCACGGCACATCCGCTGGGGAAGAGTTCTTAGGGGTGCAAAGGCTTGATAAGCCGGTCGAGATTCGAAGGGCGTAAGTCATGCAATTCCCCAATCCAGGGCGTTCACGTTGAGCACCCATTGAAGGTGCGTATACAAACCTACACCATGGCATTTTACAAACAGCGCCAGTTCCTAGTGCAGGTCGCGATTCGTAAAAATCGATTTGCCGCCGCTGCGCGCCAGCAGGTAGTGCGGCAATCCCTGAAGCTGTCTGGGATGGTCGTTGTCGGTCCAGACGAAGACGGTTGACTGGCTTGCCCAGAGTTGGGGAAAGGACTCCGGCGTTTCGAACACGCGCGGCGCGTCAGGGAATTTCGAGCCGTACCAGAGATTTCCGCTGGGCTCGTGGAGCACGCGCACCCGAGTCTCAAGATAAAAATTCAGGGTTGAGGCCTCATGGTACTGGCCGTCGATGACCACCACATCCCCTGGCGAATAGTATTTTGAAATGGCCACCGCGAGCTGCTTGGAGGAGAGAATCGGGGAGAAGGTCACGAATGCCGAATGCACACAAGCCAGGAGCGCGACCATCATTCCTGCGAGCATGACGTTGGCATGAACCGGCTTGCGCTTGAAGCGTAGCCAAAGATTCAGGCCCGAGCCAATGAAAAGCGAGAGGATTGCCCCGATCAGCTGCGGCCGAAACCGGCCCAGAGCTTCGGGCGTGAGGTCGAGGAAGTGGCCGAGGGAAAAATCATAGTCCTGGGGATTTTTATCGAGTAGATCGGCGAGATCGGCCCCGGGAGCCGGGGGCTTCGAGGAAAGCAGCATTGCCACGCCAATGATGGACCCAACCACCACGATCGCAAACAGGAGCCAAGATCCCATTCTGCCGCTCCGTCCTTCAGTTTCGGGAGAGCATGATTCTTTTGCCAACCATCCGCCGACTAGGAGTGCCAGCGCGGGAACCGCAGGAATCGTGTAGTACTCCTGCCGCGTCGAGAAGGTGAAGAATCCCACGATCACGATGGTCCAAATCGCGAAGAATAGGGTTGCCCTCTGAGTCGGGCTTAGCTGCTCGCGCCATTGGCGAACTTTCCAGGGCACTTGCTGCAGGGCAGGCGGCAAGAAGACCATCCAGGGTGCGAGCCAGAGAATGGTCAGGGCCCAAAAGATCAGCAAGGGAACCGTGTCGTAGCCGGCAGGAACACGCTTGCCGAGATAACGCAGGAACTGCTCGTTCACGAAGTAAAACCAGAGAAAACCTAATTTCGTGCCGTCCGCCGCCATTTGCGGGGGATTCGCAAGGGCGGCCAGGACATGCCAGGGCGCAGCAATCGCCAAGAACACAAGCGTGCTCGAAATCAGCCTCAACTTTAGAATGTGGCCCAGATTCCTGGTGATTAGCAGGTAGAAAAGAATTGCCCCGAAGGGAAATACCAACCCGATCAGGCTTTTGGTCAAAACGTTCAGCGCACAGGTTGCGGCGAATCCCCAACACACCCAACGGGAAGGTCTCTCCTGCTCGAGCGAATGCAAAAAGAAGATTGCGCTCAGCGCCATCCATAGGCCCACCATGACGTCTGGAATCTGGAATCGCGTGAAGATGTAGGGGCCAAGAGAAGTCGCAAGGACAACCGCCGAATACAATCCTCCTCTCTCGCTGAATGCCATCGCGCCCAGGTAGTAGGTGGCAAGCAGAAGCGCGAGCACACCGAGCATCAGGGGCAGCCGGGTGCTCCATTCGCTAATGCCGAAGATCTTGTAGCTGGCGGCCACGCCCCAATACATCAAGGGCGCTTTTTCGAGATAACGGACCCCGTCGGTGTAGAGCGTGACCCAGTCGTGGCGAAGGACCATCTCCCGCGCGGCTTCGGCATGGATGGTGTCAACGTCATCCAGCAACGCCGGGCTGAAAATGCTGGCGAAGTAGATGGCCACCCAAAGCAGCAGAATCATGGAGAGAGACAAGATGCGCAGCGGAACCCCGGCCGGGGGGGCCGGAGACGCGATTTGGTTTTGCGCAACATCGCTGCGCGATTCAGAAACGTCCATGCTGGAAAGTCATTATACGAGAGGTGTTCCGCTACAGCGCCGATTCCTCAGGGCGGGTCTGTTTCTAGGAAGGTGACCCGCAGGCTTCTCGTGAAATCGTCAGGAGTTTTTGCAAGGGATTGCTTGGGGAATTGCGATCATTGACGGGCCCCAGGACGGGCCCCAGGTTGGCGCGGCTGGAACTCGCTGGCATTCTGTTTCCCCCGGATGCGAAGCCAGGATGTGACTCGCGGTTTTGGTACGATGAACTGCGTTTCTTACCTATCGTGGAGATCTCTCCGAACCTGCTTTCCGGCATCAGCATCTTGGCCGCTTACGTCATTTTTGGCGGCAGCTACCTTGTGTTCGCGCTGGGGAAGTTTCCGGGGCTGAAAATCGATCGCCCGGCGGCAGCAATTATCGGCGCCGTGGCCATGGTGGCATTCCGAATCGTGCCCGCGCAAGGGACGCTGCGGGTGATCGACTTCCCGACGATCGTGCTGCTGTTCTCGATGATGGTGATCGTCGGCGGTCTCCACCTGGCGGGCTTCTTTGAGTGGAGTGCCGAACAGGTCTTGACGCATCTCCCACTCCGGTCATTTCTTCCCGCCGTGATTTTTACCTCGGGAGTATTGTCGGCCTTTCTGGTGAATGACATCGTTTGCCTGGTCATGGTTCCGTTCGTGCTGAAGCTCACGGAAAGAATGCGGCTTCCCCCTCTTCCATTTCTATTGGCAGTGGCGACCGGGTCGAACATCGGCAGCGTGGCAACCATTACGGGAAATCCGCAGAACATGCTGATCGGTTCCTATTCCGGAATCTCCTATCGTGAGTTCCTTTTGCGGCTAGGCCCGGTGGCAGTCGCAGGATTGTTCCTCGACTGGGCCATCCTCTATTGGCTGTTTCGCAGGGAATTTCGAGACGCAGTGGCTCCTCCTGCTTCCGAGCTCACCCCCGTCAGACTGACTGGTATTTGGAAACCTGCTCTCGTCATGGCGGCGGTGATCACAGGATTTCTGGCGGGCGCATCCCCGGCGCTCGCCGCCGCACTGGGCGCAGCGGCCCTTCTGATCAGCCGCAGCACCGATCCGCGCAAGCTCTACGGCGAGGTCGATTGGGGGCTGCTGGTATTTTTCGTGGGCCTGTTTCTGATTGTGAGTGGCGCAGAAAACGCCGGGATCATCCGCAAGTTTCTTCTGGCAAGCCGCTACGTGAACCTCGATGGGCCTGCGGCCTTTTCGCTGGCTACGGCTGCGCTGAGCAATCTGGTCAGCAATGTCCCCGCCGTGATGCTACTGAAGTCTCTCGTGCCGGCATTTCCCAATCCCAGAAACGCGTGGTTCCTGCTCGGAATGGCATCGACCTTCGCGGGGAATCTGACCATCACCGGAAGCGTTGCCAACATTATTGTCGTCGAAACGGCCAAGCCGGTCATGCACATCGGGTTCCGCCAATACTTTCGTGCAGGGCTGCCGATTACGGTGGGAACGTTGGCACTGGGGTGGATGTGGCTGAGGTGGGTTGGATAGCTCGCCAGAATCGGGCAATGGCAACTCCTTATGATGTGACCTTTGGTCATCGGCGAACGCTTCTTTCTTGACACCGCAAATTTGCGCACGCGACACTTCGAATCAGCATGTCACCGGACAATACAGCCCTTGTGATCCTGCCCGCCGAAGCAGGCAATTCGCTTCTGGCAGCGGCAGAAATGGAGTTTCAGGCAACCTTGCAGCTGCTGGCGGATCGCGCTTGCTGGGTTTGTGGCGCTCGTTCGGGAGAGATTGTGCTCGAGGATGAGGGAGAATTGAGATATGCAGCGGTTTCAGGAGATTCCGAACACGAGCCTGGGACCAAAATTGCGAGCGGCGAGCAGCGATTCTCCGAGGGCCGGACCAGGCAGTTCACCATCCACAGCGGAATGAATAATGAGGCTAGGTTTCGCCTGACCGCACCGGTTACGCAAGACAGCAAGGCGCTCGGATTCATCGCTCTGACCTCCTACAACGAGTTCGCCAAGGAGAACGAGGCGGTTCTATCGGGAATCGCGAAGCTAGTCTCTGTCGCCCGCGAGCATCGGGATGCTGCCGAACGGGCGGAAAAGCTTGAGTTCAGAGACAACGAGCTGGAACTGCCGACCCACTGGTCTGCACCTGAATACGCGGAACCCAAGAGACGAGTGGCCGAGACGCAGGAGATTGCTACCAAGTCCACCACCGAGGTCGGAACTTGTAAGGTCTGTGGATTCCCGATTTCTCCGCTCAGGACTCTGTGTGTGGAATGCGAACTGAAGCCAGAAGCCGGAGCCGCCGCTCCCCATCTGTTTAAATCCGAACCAGAAGAGAGTTGGCTCAGCGCTCACGGATACACGATTGCCAGCCTGGTTGTGACTGCGCTAACGGCCGCGATCCTCTTGTGGCTGCGGCACTAATCCAACAAATCTATTGCGGAGTATCGGCATCGCGCGGAAACGAACGGAATTCTACTTCCCGTTTCTGCACCGTGCCCTTGTTGTCCGGCGCGGTGTCCTCGCGGGTGAGCGTACCGCGCAAAATGTAGTAGCCCTCATCCTGAGGTTTTTTCCCGGGGCCGCGTTCGAATGTACCCGCGAAGGAGTAACGAACCCCGTGGATGCTTTCGGTGGTGAAGCTAACTTGGTTGCCATTGGATGATCCGGACTTTATGAACTGGTCAAGAAAAGTGCCCTGGTTGTTTTCAGAATCGCCGTAGCGCGATATGAAGCCGCTTACCTTTCCTTTGTCCTCGAGCGTGATCTGCATGAACTCGCCTTCTTTCAGGAAGGAGTACATGCCGGAGTAGTCCGGCCCCTCCGCAGTAGGCGGAGCGGCCGGGGTTTGAGCCGCTGCGGGAAAGCTTGACATTAAGAGCATCACGGAAAGGCTAAGGATCGGAAGCAACCTCATGAGACGAGAGTACAACAATGGCCCCGGAACCGTCGCCAGCTGGCTTAGGAACTCCCTCTTCGAAGGCTCTGACCGTTCGCGGGGAGGGGGTTTTTGGCAGGAGGGAGGACTCCAGGCTATTTGCGAAATGTGTGCGCAGCTGCCATTTTCCGGGGTGAACCGAGGTTCTTTCCTTGACAAATTCTGAGTAGCTGCATAAAGTTCGATCAATCGCTTTCTCTTATTTTTCATTAAGGTGCCGAGTATGAAAAATGTTTATGAGGTTCTGAGGCAGAAGGAACTAGAGCTGGCTCGTCTCGAAAAAGAAGTCGAGGCCTTGCGAGTAGCCGCTCCGCTGCTTTCCGACGAAAAGGAAACTGTCGCCGACACCGCCATCGCGAAGCCGACCCTCGCCGCGGCAGCGGCCGCCCCGCAGCAACCGATTCGGATTCCGCAACCGGCAGTGAGCCAGGCGCCGACCGCTCGGGCAGCCGGGTGGGAAGACACTGCCAAGCGCTGGCCATAAAGAGCCGCGTATCCTCGAAGTTTTCCGCCCTGGGCATTGCGCCCGGGGCATTCTGTTTTTTGCGATAATGTGGTCGTCCCGATTGAAAGCCAGATTGTTTCCAGCTCGGGAGGTCCCATGCATCCCCGGCTTCTTCTTGCCCGCATTCTGATCCTCTTTGCAGTAAACCTGACTCTTGCCCAAGCGGCCGGCAATAACGAGAACTCATTCACTGTCTCAGGTGCCGAGACCTGGCTCGATACCGGGATCGATATCGCCCCCGGGGACTCAGTTTCTATCGCTGCCGACCGAAAGCCGGAGTCTGATACCTCCTGCAGCCCCAGTGGAACGCAAGGTAGTGCCGCGGGAGAGAAGGCGCCTTTGCCCTTAGAGGCCAAGGGCGCACTGATTGCTAGATCTGGCGAGCAAAGCGCGGCTGTCATGATCGGCAAGAGCGGACAAATGAACCCGGGTTCGGAAGGGCGGTTGTTTCTCGGAATCAATCAGAATTCGCCTTCCACTTGTGTTTTCATCGCAAAAGTTAAGGTCGAACATCAGCCGGCGGCGACAACCAAGTCTGAGACCGGAATCGGGGGCAAGCTTTCTTCGGCGGCCCAGGTTTTCATGAAGGCCCAGCTAGGCGGGAAGGAATCCTCCGAGCAAGGCGAGTCCAACGGTGCGGTCACCGGAAACGCGGCCATCTCCGGCGGCGGAAACGGCGCCAGCGGGGGACTGAAGCTTCCGTCGGTTATTCTCGATGCCGACCTGCGCAAAAACATCGACGGGCTCCCCCGGCGAGTTCACGATCACCTTGGCAACATGGGAGACATGGTGAATTTTGTATTCGTCGGTACTCAGGAGAAAGTTCAGGCGGCACTCGCTGCCGCCGACTGGCACCTGGCCGATGTGGACAGCAAGGAAGCCGGGCTGAAGGCGGTCCTGAATACGTATCAGAAGAAGGACTACCTCGAAATGCCCATGAGTCACCTTTACCTGTTCGACCGCATGCAAGATTTTGGCTATGAGCAGGCGGAGGCATTCTCGGTGGTCGCCACGCGGCATCACTTCCGGATGTGGAAGGCGCCATTTACCTCGAATGGCGAGACGGTGTGGGTGGGTGCAGCGACGCACGACACCGGATTTGAAAAGGATGTCCGAACCGGTAAGCTCACGCACAAAATCGATCCCAACGTCGATGACGAGCGCGATAGCCTTGGCCACGGCTTAGAGAAGACCGGCAAGGCGAAGAGCATGACTTACTATCTGCCGTCGAATCCCGTGCAGGATGCGAAGAACGCGAGCGGAGGCAGTTATCACTCGGATGGGCGCATGCTGGTAGTTTTCCTCAACTAATTGGCAATCTTCTTTCCTAACCTGAGGCGCCATCAGCCCTTGTGCGCGGAACCAGGTATCTTCCTTCCCACCAACCAGTCTCTGCAATTTGTTCGGCATTTTACTTCGCGCTAACACGGCGTCTCCTAGGATTCTTCGAGCACAGTGAACTCACGCCCGGCCTGTTGACCCGCAATGTGCAGGGTTCAGCTCAGAGGACGGCCGAAAGATCCACCCCCAACCACTGGAGATTAAGTTATGACCAACAAAAAGAGTTCCTACGCCAGAAGACTGCTGTCGTTAGTACTAGCTGCGACGGTTGCGCTTGGACCAGCCATCACACCGGCTTTCGCGGAAGGGGCCGCGAAGGGAAAGGACAATTCCTCGACCGCTTCGCGGATCAAGCATGTGATCGTAATTGTCGGCGAGAACCGCTCGTTCGACCACCTGTTTGCCACTTACGTTCCGAAACCGGGCGAAACCGTGAACAACTTGTTGTCGGAAGGAATCGTAAAAGCGGATGGGACGCCGGGAGCGAACTATTCAAAGGCTCTGCAGAGCTCTGCTGATGTCACCAGCAGCGCTACTTTTCAAGTGAGTCCCACAACGAAGGCGGCCTATCTCAGCCTGCCCGCGCCCCTCAACGGCGGGCCTACCGATGCCTGCACCAGCAACGGCATGTGCAATCTCGGAGATGCCCGGTCCTCCGAGGACGGACTCCCGGATCACCCACTCACTTACTACGAATCGTTGCTGAAGGGCGGCAGCGGACTTACCGGCAAAGTGCCAGACTCGCGTATTTCAGGCATTCACAGTTCCTCTCCTTACTCAACTCTGGCACCGGGGCCGTTCCAGCTTACAAATTCGACCACGTTCCCCTACAACTCCTATGCCAACAGCCCAGTGCACCGGTTCTACCAGATGTGGCAGCAGGAAGACTGCAGCGCCGCACACGCCACGACGGCGAACCCCAGCGGCTGCCTGGCGGACCTGTTCACATGGACCGAAGTAACAGTCGGTTCGAACGTGAACGGAAAGGCGCAACCACAACCGTTCTGCACCGACTACGCACCTGGTTGCAATACTACCGGCGAAGGCGCGACGGCAATGGGTTTCTACAACATGCAGAACGGCGATGCTTCCTACACCAAGTATCTGGCCGACCACTATGCGATGAGCGACAACTACCACCAGCCGTCGATGGGCGGAACCGGGCTCGACAGCATCATGCTGTTTTTCGGCGATGCCCTCTGGTTCCAAGACCAGAACGGTAACTTGGTTCCTCCCAATCCGAATGATGCAAACGGTGGGATGACTGGGTTTGGAGGTCCGGTGGATGAAATTGAAAATCCGAATCCCCAGGCGGGCACGAACAATTGGTGGACGCAGGATGGATATGGCGGTTTCGGCAACAACGGTTCCTCAACCGGCGTTTATGGCGGCGGAACCTACAGCAACTGCTCGGATCCTTCACAGCCTGGGGTTGCGCCCATCCTGAACTATCTGGGATCGCTGAATCCTCCAATCAAATCGAACTGCGATCCCGGCCACTACTACCTTTTGAACAATTACAATCCCGGCTACTTCGGCGATGGCAGCAATGCCTACACCGATATCAATCCGCACAACACACCTTTTACCATTCCTCCCACCTCGCAGCGCAGCATCGGCGACGTGCTACTCGAACACAATGTTTCCTGGAAGAGCTACAACGACCAGTGGGACGCCTATCTCAACGACAAGTATCAGGTGAACTACGGAACCGTGGGCGCAATGAGCGATCAGTATTGCAATATCTGCAATGGTTTCCAGTACCAGACGCAGATCATGACCAACGACGCAGTCCGGACCAGCCACATCTTTGACACCGACCAGCTTTACCAGGACATCCGCAGCGGTCACTTGCCGGCCGTGTCATTCGTAAAGCCGAGTGGCTGGGTGGATGGACATCCCGCATCTTCGAAGTGGGACTTGTTCGAGGGATTCACGAAGAAGATCGTCGATATGGTTCAGTCGAATCCGCGCCTTTGGGCCACGACCGCGATCTTCGTTACGGTGGATGAAGGCGGTGGCTACTACGACTCCGGTTACGTGCAGCCGCTCGACTTCTTCGGCGACGGCACGCGCATCCCGCTGATTGTGGTTTCGCCCTGGACAAAACCCGGTCATATCTCTCACAGCTACTCAGATCACGTGTCCATCCTGAAGTTCATCGAGCACAACTGGGGCTTGCCTGCCGTTTCGGGGCGGAGCCGCGACAACGATCCCAACCCGATGAGCTCGCCTGGCAATCCCTACGTTCCAACCAATAGTCCGGCAATTGACGACTTGTTCGACCTGTTCAGCTTTTCCCATTAGAGGGATCAAGGGACGGGCGACCTGGCCGCCCCAATCGAGTTGCTGTACCCGAGGCGGGACCGTCAACCAGCGGACCGCCTCTTCTTATTATTGTGCCGCCAGTAAGGGGTTACTTCCGAATCGAGCGGGGTTCCGGTCGCATCCTTTATCCTATAGATGTATCTATGGCCAGCCGACAGTCGAAGCCCTCAAATTCAACCGCAACAGCACTAGCCGAGAATGGAAATGGCGAGCGTGAGCGTGTGTTTGACGCGTTCCGCCATTGGGGATACCTCGAGGCGGATCTTGACCCATTGGGATTTTTGCAGCCGGTCCCGCACCCGGACCTGCAGATGCAGGGGGAGTATGCCGATGAGGCGCGCCGCATTTATTGCGGGACCATCGGTGCTGAGTTCATGCACATCCCTGATCCCGCCTGCCGGCGATGGATTCAAGAACAGCTGGAAGGTCCACCCTCAGCGGTCGATCAGCAACGCGCACTCGATCTACTGACCCGGGGCGAGCTGTTCGAGTTGGTCTTGCAGCAACGGTATCTGGGCACCAAGAGATTTTCACTTGAGGGTGTTACTTCCCTGCTGCCGCTGGTGGACGAAATCCTGAATGGAGCAGGCCAGCACGGGGCAATCGAACTGGTTTTTGGCATGAGTCACCGCGGGCGGCTCAATGCCATGGTCCACGTTGCCAAGCGCATGCCGGAGGAGGTTTTCGCCGGATTTGAAGATGTGGATCCGCGCAGCGTACTTGGCGGGGGTGATGTGAAGTACCACATGGGGGCAACCGGGGAGTACCTGACTCGGGATGGCGCGAAGATTCACATTCACCTGGTCTCGAATCCCAGCCACCTGGAGGCGGTTGATCCGGTCACCGTGGGCCGCACTCGGGCGAAACAAGACCGTACCGGGGAAGGGGGCAGCGAGAAATTCCTGCCATTGCTGGTTCATGGGGACGGCGCTTTTGCAGGACAGGGAGTTTTCGCTGAGACCCTGAACCTCGCAGATATTCCCGCCTACAGCGTCGGCGGCACGCTCCATGTGATCGTGAACAATTTGATCGGATTCACCACCGTGTCGCAGGAACTGCACTCTTCACGATTCGCTGCCCAACTTGCACGGCGACAGAGCATTCCGATTTTCCACGTGAATGCGGAAGATGTGGACGCCGTCGTCCGCGTCGGCCGGATCGCTCTGGAATACCGTTATAAATTCCGCGGCGATGTGGTCATCGATCTGATCGGGTACAGGCGCCACGGACACAGCGAAGTCGACGATCCTACCATTACCCAACCGTTGCTCTACAAGGCGATTCATGAGCACCCACGGCTCTGGGTGATCTATGCGGAAGATGTCGGCATCGAAGACGCGCAGCAGCGTGCCGACGCGATCCAGGCCGAGCTCGAGTCCGCGCAGAAGCACGCCGGCCACATTCGCAAGAAACCACTGATGCGGGATCTGCCGCGGTATTGGGACCACTACATTGGAGGACGCTACAAGTCTCAGTATGAGGTTGAGACTGCGCTGCCGGCGGAAGAAACCCTGGCTCTGACCGAGCGGCTCACATCGTATCCCCCGGACTTTCACATCCACCCCAAGGTTAAGAAGTTGCTGGAACAGCGTGCTGAAATGGGCCGCGGCGCGCGCGCGCTGGATTACGGAATGGCGGAAGCGTTGGCGTTTGCCAGCCTGGTCAAGGCCGGCATTCCGGTGCGGCTGAGCGGGCAGGATTGCCGTCGGGGCACATTCAATCAAAGGCACTCTGTTCTCCTCGACATTGAGACCGAGCAGGAGTACGTTCCGCTTCAACATGTATCCGAAGCTCAGGCGCATTGCAGGATCTACAACTCAACCTTGTCGGAAGCTGGGGTGCTCGGATTCGAATATGGTTACAGCCGCGATTATCCTGAAACGCTTGTGCTCTGGGAGGCACAATTCGGTGATTTCGCGAACGTTGCGCAAGCCGTCATCGATCAATTTGTGGTGGCGGGCGAAGCCAAGTGGAATTTGCTCTCCGGCTTGGTGATGCTGCTACCCCACGGATATGAAGGTCAGGGGCCAGAACATTCAAGCGCACGCATCGAACGATTTCTGCAACTTGCGGCCATGGACAATTTTCAGATCTGCCAACCGTCGACCGCGGCACAGTATTTCCACTTATTGCGGCGGCAAGCGCTCCGCACCTGGCGCAAACCGCTCGTGGTGTTTACCCCGAAGAGCATGCTGCGGCATCCCGATGCGTCCGCTCCGGTTGGGGGCCTGTCAGGGTCGTCATCATTTGAGAGAGTACGTCACGACCGCGAGGTGACAGATGCGCGGCGCATCTTGCTGTGCAGCGGCAAGATCGGCCACGAACTAAGAAGCGAGCGCAAAAAGAAAAAGATTACCGATATTGCCGTCACCTTCGTTGATCAGCTCTATCCTTTCCCCGAGCCTGAACTCGTCGCCGAGTTACAACTCCATCCGAACGCACGGGACATTGTTTGGGTGCAGGAAGAGCCTGCGAATATGGGGCCCCTGAATTACATGCTTCCCAGGCTGCGGCACATCGCGGGTGACAAGCCGGTGATGTCGGTGAAGCGCTCGGCAAGTCCGAGCCCGGCCACGGGTTCCGCAAAGGCGCATGACGTCGAGCAGAAAGCGTTGCTGGCCCTGGCCTTGACAGCGAATGGGCACTGAGACCCCCAACATTGTGGGCACCTTGCCAGCAACCGTAAGGTCGGGACGGTGGCGTATTTTTGCCGTCACCTACATTTGCTGTCTGCTCATGGTCGCGGTTGCCGGCTTCGGCCTAAGCTACTGGATCAAAGACCACGTCAAGCACTCCTTCGAAGACGAGATCACCAGGAACCTAACTCAAAAGGCGAAGTTGGTCGCGAACCGCATCAATGCGGACCGGTCCCATAGCATCGAGGTAATCGCTTCTCAGGAGGGCCAGGCGGCTGGAGCGCGGGCGACTTTCGTGGATAGCAACGGTCAGGTGGTTGCAGATTCGGAAATCTCAGTCTCTTCCCTTGAAAAGGAAGGACGCAGTCCGGAGTTTGCCACAGCCCTCCGCGGAGCTACAGGGGTGGAGATCCGGAATCACAATGGAGCGCATGTCCTGTTTGTCGCGGTTCCGGTCTCCGGGGGAGCGGTCAGGCTTTCGTGCCCCATTTCCGACATAGAGACACTGACGCGCCAGTTGGAGCAGCGAATCCTGTGGGGATGTGTGCTTGCGGCATTGGTCGCGCTCGCCCTGTCCGGTGTCCTCACCTGGACAATCTGACCCGCTAAGAGCCCCTTTCCGGTTCACCCGCGACTATGCAAGTACTTGTTTGCCTTGCACTCGGCTTGTAAGATGCTTGGTTCCTACTTTCCTCAATAATTGCTGGGGGGTCCGAAAGCCGGTTTTAGCGAAGTAAACTACTCCGACGCGGGGCGATGTGTTGAGGACAGGAGAGGGAGGTCTTAATGTCCTTGCGCTGCTTGCGGCTTACCGCTGTTCCCTTCTTAGCGGGGCTTGTTTCCTTAGTTCTGTTTTTGAATCTCCCAGCTGCGGCCCAGGATGAGGTGCCGCAGTACGACCTTTTCATTGGATACCAGTGGCTGCACCCGGGCGCCACGGTAGCGACTTTTAAGAACCCGTTCAATCCCGTGCCCCGAACCCTCGAGGAGATGCCGAAAGGCATCGGTGCTGCTTTTGCCTGGAACCTCAGCCCTCATTGGGCGCTCGAAGGGGACGTAGGGACAAACGGTCACGTCAATGACTTTCTCACCACGTTCTCAGCGGGCCCGCGGTTGATGATGCGGCTGGAAGACTCCGACATCTTCCTTCATGCCCTCGTCAGTTACAGCCACTTGCAAGTCGACAACCTGAACGGCAGCGGAGGAGTTGGCGGAGTTATCGGCGGCGGTGTCGATTTTAAGTTGACGCGTCTGATTACTTGGCGGGTGATCGAAGCCGACTGGCTGCCGTCGGCGCACCACTTCGATGGACTCTTTCCCTCCACTCTCTCGCGTGTCAATGCGCAAAGCGTGCGCTTCCGCACCGGACTCCTGTTCACCATGCAGTATCCAGAATCCAAACCCGTCGGGGCGACGGTAAGCGTGCAACCGGCAGAGGCGATGGTCGGAGAGCCACTTACTGCGACGGCCACGGCAAGTGGCTTCAACCCGAAGCACGCGCTCTCTTACGATTGGTCGAGCAGCTGCGGCAAGATCACCGGCAAGGGGGAGACCGCCAGCATCGATACCAACGGAGCTTCTGGCGGAAGCTGCACGGCAACGGTCAAAGTCACAGATCCCAGGGCGAAGACGAACAATGTCGCCTCGGCGTCGAGCAACTTCACGGTGAAGGAGCCGCCAAAGAATCCACCCACCATGTCCTGCACGGCTTCGCCTACGAGCGTTCAGGCCGGAGCCAGCGTCAGCGTCAGCTGCACCTGCTCCAGTCCAGACAATGTGCCGGTTAGCGTGAGTAACTACACGGCCAGTGCCGGATCGATCTCGGGTAGCGGCAACAGCGCGACACTGAACACCACAGGTGCCAACCCGGGGAAACTCACGGTGAACGCCACCTGCAGTGATCAACGCGGGCTGAATACGCCAGCGACGACGGAAGTGGCGATTGAAAATCCTCCACCACCACCACCGCCGCCGGTTTCACCGGAAGTCCGAGCACTCGAGCAGCGGCTTGCGCTGCACAGCATCTACTTCCCCACTGCCCAACCCACCCCCTCGAACCCCAAGGGTGGACTGGTCAAGAGCCAGCAGGCTACCCTGATCGCTCTCGCTGCCGATTTCAAGAAGTATCTGGAGTCGAAGCCAGAAGCGCACTTGATTCTCGAAGGCCATGCTGATCCGCGCGGTTCTGCAGCCTACAATCAGGCGCTGTCGGAACGCCGGGTGGAGCGAACCAAGAGCTTTCTGGTCGAACAGGGAGTTCCCGCGGGTTCGATTGAGACCAAGGCCTTCGGCGCGCAGCAGCAGCTCACCGCCGATCAGGTGAAGAGTTCGGTCGACCAGAACCCCGATCTGACAGCCGGCGAAAAAGCCAGAATTCTCAAAAACGAGAGAACGATCATTCTGGCCAGCAATCGCCGCGTGGACGTGACCCTCAGCACCACCGGGCAGGAATCGGTTCGCCAGTTCCCGTTCAATGCTGCGGATTCACTCTCGCTGATCGGTGGCCGCGAGAAGCCGGCAGCAGCAAAGGCGCCGGCAAAGAAGAAAGCGGCTCCGAAGAAAAAGCAGTAAAGGCAGTAAAGGCAGTGGACGGATAGACGGAAAAGCCGGTGCGGAGAAGCCCCGGCTTTGTTTTTCTCTTACCGCCTTCATCGGAAGCTGAGTGTCAGCTCCCAGCGCGCACGAGAGCCGCTCCAACTACAATCAATGGCATGGCTTCGACATGGATGGCGTTGCTGCCCAAGGCCGAACTCCACCTGCATCTCGAAGGGACGGTCACGCCTCAGACGCTGGTGGAGCTCCGGAAGCGGCACGGGAAAGCCACCACCCTGGCCGAAGCGCAGACGTTGTATCGATATGAAGACTTTCTCGGTTTCCTTGCGGCGTTCAAGACGCTTACCGAGGATTTGCAAACCCCGGAAGACTACGAACTGATCACTTACCGGTTAATCGAGCAACTGAAAGCGGAAAACGTGCTGCATGCAGAAGTGTATGTTTCGGTCGGCGTGTGTTTGTGGCGCAAGCAAGACTTCGACGCCCTCTTTGAGGGGCTGGAGCGCGGGCGGCAGCGCGGCGAGCGGGACTACGGAGTCTCACTCCTGTGGATCTTCGATGCGGTGCGTCAGTTCGGAGCAGAAGCGGCCCAGAGCGTCTTTGCTCTTGCCGCCAAATATCGTGGCCGCAACGTCGTCGGGATCGGTCTCGGCGGCGACGAGAAGAAAGCACCTCCCGAGCTGTTTCGCGAGCAATACGCCTTTGCCGCTGACCATGGCCTGCGGCTCACTATTCACGCAGGAGAGTCGGTAGGCCCGGAGTCGATCTGGGGTGCCCTGAATCTGGGCGCCGATCGGATTGGGCACGGGCTGACCGCATATCAGGACGAAGAATTAATGGAAGAGCTTGCTACCCGGCAGATTCCGGTCGAGATCTGCATGACAAGCAACCTGCGCACGAGATGCTGCACTAACATAAGCGATCACCCGGTACGACGCTACTTCGACCAGGGGTTGATGATCACGCTGAACAGCGATGATCCAGCCATGTTCGGAAGCACTTTGAATCAGGAGTATCGACTGGCGCAAACGGAGTTTAGTTTCACGGACGACCATCTGCGCGAACTAGCACGGAACTCGTTTGAGGCATCGTTTCTTCCGGCAGAGAAGAAAGTCGCGTTTCTAGACATGCTCGACAGAGCACCGCGCTGAGTCCGCGAACCGGCAGGGAAGCCCAGAAGAGTTCGCTGCGCGCGATTTCGTCTTGGGCGGTTGCGTGTCTGCTCGCGAGCGTGAACCGGGTCGGATGTCCAGGGGAGCGCTGGCCCCGTTCGGTGGCGCGGATTCCCCATACGCTGTTGAGCAGGATGCACTTAGGCATGACGTGTGATTAAATAGACAATCCAGCATGGCGCCGAAACCTTCCAAGCTGCGACACCTACGGGCGGATATTTCGCGGGGCGTCCACGGGTGGAGCAAAATCGCCTGGGGGTTCCTCTCTTCCGAGCACCCGCTTCTCGCCCACATCATCCCCATGCGGCGCTGCAATCTTGCCTGCAAGTACTGCAACGAATTCGACGACTTCTCAAAGCCGGTACCCAGGGATGTCATGTTCCGCCGTGTGGACAAGCTGGGTGAGTTTGGCACCTCGGTCATCACCATCAGCGGCGGTGAACCGCTGTTGCATCCCGATCTTGATCAGATCATCGGACGTATTCGCGAGAACGGAGCCGTGGCCGGCATGATCACCAACGGCTACTTGCTGGTGCCCGACCGAATTGAGCGCTTGAACCGTGCCGGACTCGAATGGCTGCAGATTTCAATCGACAATGTGAATCCCGACGATGTCTCGAAGAAGAGCCTCAAAGTTCTTGACAAGAAGCTGCAGATGTTGGCCGAACACGCGGCATTTCATGTGAACATCAATTCCGTAGTTGGAGGGGGAGTGCGTAATCCGCAAGACGCGCTCGTCATCGGCAAGCGCGCCATGGAGCTGGGGTTCAGTTCGACCATTGGAATCATTCACGACGGCGACGGCCAGCTAGAACCGCTGGGGGACGAAGAGCGCCGGGTTTATCACGAGATGAAAAGTCTGGAGAAGCGCAGCTTCTCCCGGATTAATTCCTTCCAGGACAATATCGCGCTTGGACGTCCAAACCATTGGCGGTGCCGGGCAGGTGCACGTTATCTCTACATCTGCGAAGACGGCCTGGTTCATTACTGTTCGCAGCAGCGTGGCTATCCCGCAATCCCACTGGAGAAGTACACGATCGAGGACATCCGCCGTGAGTATCTCACCGAGAAATCCTGCGCCTCGCATTGCACGGTTTCCTGTGTACACCAAGTGTCCATCTTCGATTCATGGCGCGCTCCGCAGCGGCCAGCGCCGACGCCAGCCGGCAACCAGGCGGGCGAACTCGTGCAGATTGAATAGTCCAAGCTAGGCCCTCACCAATGGAACACCTTCTGTGATAGCTTGTTTGGGCAGCGTACATCCGGTGTAGCTGCATCCAAGGGTTTCTATTTTTTCCGCCGCCTGGCCGGTTCGGGGTTTCAGGACCGAGCATCGTTGAAAGCGAGTTACGAATGAAAGTTTGCAAAGCGGTATTTCCGGCTGCGGGATTGGGCACGCGCTTTCTTCCGGCAACCAAGGCGCAGCCCAAGGAGATGCTTCCGCTGGTCGATAAGCCAATCATTCAATATGGCGTTGAAGAAGCGCTGGCTGCCGGCTGCGACCAAATCATCATGGTTACAGGGCGCGGCAAGACCGCCATTGAGGATCATTTCGACACCAGCTTTGAACTGGAAAGGATCCTTGAAGAGAAAAAAAAGACCGATCTCTTGAAAGTTGTGCGCCAGATCTCCGACATGATCCACGTGGCTTATGTCCGGCAGAAGGAGGCGCTCGGACTCGGACACGCCGTGCTCACTGCGCGCGAACTGGTCGGAAACGAGCCGTTCGCGGTTCTGCTGGCGGACGACGTGATCGATGCCGAAGTTCCTGTGCTCAAGCAGATGATGCGGGTTTTTGAAAAGGTGCAATGCTCGGTGCTCGCTACCCAGATCGTCGAAGGCGTTGCCATTTCTGCTTACGGCGTGCTTGATGTAAAGCCGGCCGAGGGACACCATGGAGGACGTCTGTACGAAATCTTGAACATGGTCGAGAAGCCCAAGTTCGAGGAGGCCCCGTCCAACCTGGCAATCATTGGGCGGTACATTCTTACGCCTGCGATCTTTGATGTTCTGGGTAAGACCGGAGCTGGCGCGGGAGGGGAGTTGCAACTCACCGACGCGATGCGGGGATTGCTGAAGCAGGAGAAGATGTATGCGTACGTATACGAGGGCCGACGCCACGACACCGGCGATAAGCTCGGCTTCCTGAAAGCCACGGTAGAGTTCGCGCTAAAACGCGATGACCTTGGGGGACCCTTGCGGGAGTATTTACGCGGATTGAAGCTGGATTGACGCGGGGGTGGCTCCAATGAGCCTTAGCTCTCGGGAATCTGACTCCCATGTAACAGCATGGTTTCTTCTAGCTCAAGGCTTGGGGGGCTATTTCCCGCTCTCCTTCAGTTTCTTCGACTTCTCCTCGACGCCTTTTGCTAGCTTCTCCTTGTGTGCACCGAGGTTTTTCGCGATTCCCGCATCCGAAAGGCCAAGGATCTGCGCCGCAAGGATTCCTGCGTTGGTTGCGCCTGGTTTCCCGATGGCCACGGTCGCGACCGGGATGCCGGCCGGCATTTGCACCGTAGAGAGCAGAGAGTCCATTCCGTTCAAAGAAGTCGAGGGGATCGGTACGCCGATCACAGGCAGCGTCGTGTGTGCCGCGATGACGCCAGCAAGATGGGCCGCACCCCCGGCGCCCGCGATGATGACGCGAATGCCGCGTGTGTGCGCCTGGCGCGCGAATGCTGCGGTGCGGTCGGGAGAACGGTGGGCTGAAGTGATGTCTATTTCGTATTCGATCCCGAGGCTTTCAAGAGCCTTGCCTGCCTCGCGCATGATCTCGAGATCGGAGTCACTGCCCATAACGATAGAAACGAGAGGATTACTCATTGGTTCTCCTGATTATGTGACGTATGGTGGAACTCAACAACAAGTGGAAACAGATCCTCGTCAGACTTTCAAAGCCCTGGCCGCAATGTCCTTCCGAAAATGCGCACCGTCGAAGCTGATCATTGAGACAGCCTCGTAGGCGCGTGTCACTGCGGATTTCAGATCGGCAGCGCGTGCGGTCACTCCCAACACGCGGCCACCCGACGTGTAATACGCACCGTCTCGTGTGGTCGTACCTGCGTGGAATACCTTCACTCCCTCAAGCGCATCCGCCGCTTCAATTCCAGTGATTCTTTTTCCGACTTCGATCGTACCCGGGTATCCGCCTGACGCCATTACCACGCAAACGGCCGGATTCGCCGACCAGCGATAATCTCCATCGCTGACCCGGCCCTCCACCGAAGCCTCAATCGCTTCGAGCAGATCGCTTTCAAGGCGCACCAGAATTGGTTGGGTTTCGGGATCCCCGAAGCGACAATTAAACTCGAGCACTTGCGGGCCGCGAGCGGTCATAATAAACCCGCAATAGAGCACGCCCTTGTATTCCATTCCCTCGGCCTTCATACCCTCGATTACGGGAATCGCGATGTGGTGCAACAACCAATGCGTCATCTGCGCGTCCACCAGACCAGCATACGAGTAGGCGCCCATCCCGCCGGTATTCGGGCCAGTATCGCCGTCGCCCACCCTCTTGTGGTCCTGCGCGGCTGCCAGCGGTGCCACACGCTGACCGTCGCTTACCACCAGGAAGGAAAGCTCATCGCCCTGCAGGCATTCCTCGATGACAACACGCGCGCCGGCTTCCCCGACCATTCTTCCGGAGAGCATCTCTCCGGCCGTCGTTACGGCCTCATCTTTGCTTTTGCACATGACCACGCCCTTACCTGCCGCCAGGCCGTCGGCTTTGACAACTACCGATCCCCCAAACCGGGAGAGGGCATCCTTGACTTCGGTCATCGAGCTACAGATTGCGTACCGCGCGGTCGGAATGCGATGGCGCTGCATGAACTCCTTGGCGAAGCTCTTGCTGGTTTCAAGCTGTGCGGCCGCCCTGGTAGGGCCGAATACCGGCCATCCCCGGCGAGTGAATTCGTCCACCAGGCCGATTTGCAAAGGTAGTTCGGGGCCGACCACGGTCAGGTCGGGGCGGAGCTGGTTGGCTACTGCCACCAGAGACTCGAGACTTTTCTGGTCTGCTGGAACGCAGTCCGCGTCAGCGGCGATGCCGCCATTCCCCGGAGCGCAGTACAATTTCGAGATCCGCGGCGACTGCCGCAGCTTCCAGACCAGCGCATGCTCGCGCCCACCACTTCCGATCACGAGAACTTTCATAAAGGGAGAAGAACAAGGTTAGGGTGTGAGGGAAATGTGTGTCAAACGGTGCAGGGGGATAGCTATTGAGGGTGGGAAAATCCGGCCACCCCCTGGGGGGAAATGTCTAGCACTCCGGTTGGGGCTCCCTCTCAAGCTGAGTACTGGCTCGGCTGATCCTGGTTTCGAAGGGTTGAGATATTTGGGGCATCTTCCCTATAGCGAACGTAGATGTTCCTATCCTTCCAATTGCTGGCCACCAGGCGAGCGGAGTTTTCGCGGAGGCAAATTCTTTCAAACTGCCCGGAGTAGTATTCGCCTGCAACGATGTAGGAGTAGCTCATTTCGCAGACGTAATAACCCATGTAGAACAAGTTACGTTCGCGCCTGCGGGTCACGGTTGTGGATTCAACCTTTCCCTTACACAGAGCCCAGTATTTTGCGCCAAGCAAGCTCGGGAAATGCAGATCGGATACTCCGATGAGCTGCTCAATGGCATGCCTTAGCAATCTAATAGGAAGAGGTTTCCGAGAGGAGAATTGTGGACGTTGATCATCGATGCGAATCGCTGAAACCTCTGGAGAACCAACCTTGTAGCGGACGAAAACGCCCTGTCCTTTTAGCGCATCGATATATTCCCAAGCGTCTTGTTCAGCGGCAAATTGCTGATGAAAATATCCGGAATAGCGCTCTCCCTCAACTGAATAGGAATAGGCCAATTCACCAAGTGATTGCTCAGCAAAGGTGGTCACGGTACAGTCTTCAACTCTACCTTCGGCGATCGGCCAAGTCGCAGCGCGAAGAGCTCGCCACCAACCCGGGATCCTCTTGGCAGAGAACCACGCCGCCACCGAGAGTATGAAAACGGCGCCCACCAAGAGATCCTGACCGATTGATCCCAATCGATCAGCTTTTGCAGACCCCAGCGGCATGTGTGGCGAAAGTATATCTCTTCCCGTTTGATTCGCGACAACATCCTCACGGGTGGCTGAATCGCGGGTGGATTAAACGCTGAGGATCGAATGAGGCGCTATCAGGGGTTCCGGTGGGGTGGGGCGTTTGCACCACTGCTGAGTTTCCGTGAGCTCTGTAGGTCGGCGAAAACGCTATCCTCGTGCTAGACTTTCGGCCAACTAAATGCACCACCCGACCTCGACCGAAATGTGGGTATTTGTCGCCGAAACCGGTGGAGTTTCGGTCCTTGCGACCCTGTTGCTCTATCTCTCGATCAGACGGGCAAGCGTTCCGAGGCTCAAGACTGTTTTACCTTGGGTAACTCGGTCTCTGTGGGGAATGTGGGCTCTGATCGTCATAGTCACTCTGCGTGACATGCTGGCGGACAAAAGGTCGTTCCTGACCCTTGGGGGCTGGATCCTATATTTCCCGCTCATGAATGCTTCTAGCTGGATAAAGAGCAGGCTGCAATTTGCTGATCCGCCCAACTGGAACGCGAGAAGGATGAGTTGGCTTCTCCATATTCCCGGGCCAACTTATGTTGAAATCAAGAATCCTTCAGCCTCGGCCGCATGGTACGTGGAAAAGCTCGGCTTGAGAAGGCTCGCTCCAAGCGAGGATGCCGACAGGAGAACAATCAGACTAACGTTTTCGGTGGATGGGGAAGAGATGAGATTGGGGCCGCACGATCCGTTGTCGCTGGGCGGTACCGTCATGCTGTACAGCAGAAGGCTGAAGCGAGCAAGGGAAGTGCTTCGCGGGCGCGGAATCGATATTGGTCCCATCCAGCTGGATCGGCAAGGCACGTCCTACTTCGAATTCCGCGATCTCGAGGGAAATACGATCGAGGTGTGCACGCCTAACGATGGTGTGCTCAGCTTCACTGACCCTTTGTGAATGGGCCAACAAGGGGTCAAAGCGCAAGTCTTGTCGTCGTGCCACTTTGCAAAAGTACATCTAATTGCCGCGGCACTCCCGTTACGGTTTCAACTGACCTGATCCCCTCTTTCCGCACAAAGCTGAGTATGATTTTTACGAACGAAAGGGGAAGGGTGTATGTCCAGGAGCAGGCACACGGAGGCGCAGATGATTGCCGCCTTGAAGCAAGTGGAGGCGGGGCGAGCGGTAGAGGATGTGGCGCGAGAGGTGGGGGTGTCGAAGCACACCCTCTACGCCTGGAAGGCAAAGTACGGGGGGATGGATGTGAGTCAGGCGCAAGAAGCGAAGCAGTCGCGGGATGAGAACACGCGGTTGCGGAAGCTGGTGGCGGATCTGAGTCTGGACAAAGAAGCGCTGCAGTCGGTGATTCGAAAAAACGGCTGGGGCTCGTAGCAACCCGGAAGCTTCGCTTGGAATTTGGATTTTTTTAGGTGGAACGTCGACTTTAATGATCAGTTCGGCGGCCTTTCGGCCCCAATGGCACTAACTTCACGAGACGGCCATCAGTTGGCGATCTACGATTTGAAGTTGAAAACAAACATGTGGATGATAGAGGATTTTTGACGAGACAACATCGAATAGCTGTACTTGTCAGCCACGAACGTCACGAAAAAGCTATCGGACCTCGATTTGGGAAGGTTCGCTAGCTTCCGTTTCCGGGATGCCCCGATATAGAGTTATTGTTCCGGTCACGCAGACGCGTTTTCCACTATATGTTTGTTCTGGATGCCCAAACTTCGTGCGATCAGTCCCCCAAATGAGGATTGTGAAGATTTGGTTTGGATAAGGTGCGTCAAGGTTTATGAAAGTTGGCTTTCCACGACTGGTCGCTGCATAGTGCGCGCTCGCAACTGTTCCGCATACGGTAGTATCTTCCCCGACGTGGTTTTTCGCCTCTGTCGCTGAAATTGAGGCACGGGCTAAAACTGAATATAGCAACACGAATGCAATGGCTGCACGTTTCATGAGTATTCCACCTGAACAAGTGCCCCCGAAGTCGGATTGATGCGGTGAAACTTTATTCCCCAAACGCATCATAAATGCAATAGTTTGTTGCAATTGTCAATTTTCAACGGCGTAGTGTTTCAATACGTCTTTTCAGCTCATCACGATCATCACGCTTCGGATTTCGTCTGAGAGCCTCTTCGTACCAATGTGCCGCATCGGTGAAGTACCCAAGCCGCACAAGAGAAACGGCTACGTTGTATGCGGCCGAATCATCCTTGGGGTTAAGATCGGCAGCCTTCTCAAAACTCTGCCTCGCGAGTTCCCAATGCTCCGTTTCGAAATAAGAACTACCCAGCGTAAAGTGCATGAATGCGTATTTCCCGTCTGACAGCCTAAGAGCCTCTTTCGAAGCATTTATAGCTTCGTTGTACCGCTGCAGATGGTTTAGTGCATCTGCTTCGGCATTGAAGGCGAAGGCATTAGAAGGATCTAGGACTGTAGCTATAGGCGGGCGAAAATCCGGCCACCCCACCGTACAACGCTTCGCTAGTTCCTGCAGGTTAGCTTCCGGTTAGCCCACCGCCCGAAGTTCCTGGTGAAACGGGAGATTGTGGGTTGCGCCGAGCGCGCATTGTCCGGATCATGAAGAACCACAACAAGGCAAGAAGTAATAGCGGCGCAAGGTTCATGAGCCAACTTTTGGTGGAGTTCCCACCGTTGCTCTCGTACCAGATCTCGACGTCCTTGGAACGTAGTTCCTGAACCAAAGCACCCCTGATCTGTCGGGGTGTTCGCGCGAAAGCTGCCACCCTCGCGGTAGGTCCCTTCAATGATGTTCCCAGAAATTCTGACTCTTGAGACTGCCCCAGAGTCTTGCCTCAGGAGCCGCGTTGACTCGGCTAAGACCATTTACTGCTGGCAGTCCTGACAGTGGGAGGCATGCATTTGGATGCGGCATAAGAAGGAGAACGACTGCGGGAGGGTGCCCTAGCTAAATTCTCGAAATTAGTGTGCCCGCGCAAGCGAGGAGAAGAACTCAATGGCCTTAAAAGAGTACAAACCTGGCATGTCTTTTCCCGGCGTCATTGGCCGGACCATTCAAGAATCGTCACCCGCCTGGCCCGAGCCCTTGCAAGCTAAGCCAGGAGCTCCAAACGTGTTGTTTGTCATCCTCGATGATACCGGTTTCGGACAGTTGGGCTGCTACGGTGGGCTCATTAACACCCCCAACATAGATCGCCTGGCGGGAAATGGGCTGCGCTACAACAACATGCATACGACCGCTCTTTGCTCACCCTCACGATCCTGCTTTGTTACGGGACGTAATCATCATTCCAACGCAATGTCATGTATTACAGAAGGCTCGGAAGGTTATCCGGGGTCGAATGGCAACATTCCTTTTGAGAACGGATTTTTGTCGGAGATTCTGCAGCAAAACGGCTACGGCACCTTCGGTCTCGGGAAGTGGCACTTGACTCCAGCCGAGCAAATGAGTGCTGCTGGACCGTACGACCGGTGGCCCCTGGGCAGGGGCTTTGAACGTTTTTACGGATTTCTCGGCGGGGATACCCATCAATACTATCCCGACCTGGTCTACGACAATCACCGCATCGATCCGCCCAAGACGCCTGAAGAGGGCTACCATCTCACGGCTGACCTGGCCGACAAGGCTATCGAGTTTATTTCGGATCTCAAGCAGCTTGCCCCGAACAAGCCCTTCTTTGTCTATTTCGCGCCCGGTGCGAACCACGCGCCTCACCACGTTCCTAAGGAGTGGGCGGACAAATACAAAGGCAAGTTCGACGACGGCTGGGATGCTTATCGCGAGAAAGTTATAAAACGCCAACTTGAAGACGGAATTCTGCCAAAAGGAACCGTGCTTTCCCGGCACGATCCGGATGTTCAGGACTGGAACAAGCTCCCGGCTGACGAACGCAGGCTCTATGCCAGAATGATGGAGGTCTTCGCCGGATTCTGCGAACACGTCGACTATCACATCGGTAGGTTGATCAATTTTCTGGAGAGGCTCGGCGAGCTGGACAATACTTTGGTGATGGTCGTTTCTGACAACGGGGCCAGCGCCGAAGGTGGACCCCATGGCTCGATCAACGAAAATCTTTTCTTCAACAATGTTCCTGAAACAGCGGCAGAAGGTCTTAAGGCCTTACCGGGGCTGGGTGGTCCCCTGTACTACAACCATTACCCGTGGGGTTGGACCTTCGCGGGCAATACGCCGTTTCGTCGTTGGAAGCGCGAAACGTATCGCGGCGGTGTGAGCGATCCCTTTATCGTCCATTGGCCCAAAGGCATCAAGGCGAAAGGCGAAGTGCGCACGCAGTTTTGCCACGCCATCGATATGGTGCCCACCGCTCTCGATGCGCTCGGCATTGAGCCGCCTGCGCAGATTCGCGGCGTGACCCAGTCGCCGATTCAAGGGGTGAGCCTGAAAGACACGTTTGACAACCCGAAGGCAGAAAGCAAGCACCACACGCAGTACTTCGAGATGTTTGGCCACCGCTCTATCTACCACAATGGGTGGCGCGCTGTGTGTCCCTATCCCGGTCCGTCGTTCAGCGAGGCCTCTGTCGCCCTGGGCACGCCAATTGATGAGAAGAAGCTACGCGAGTTGGACGCTAAGGGCTGGGAGCTGTATCACATAGACGAAGACTTTTCGGAAACAAACAATCTTGCAGAGACGCATCGCGACAAGCTGATTGAAATGATTGCTATGTGGTACGTCGAGGCAGGCAAATACAACGTGTTACCCATCGACAGCCGTTTGACGATGCGGCTGGCGGATGAGCGTCCTCAACTAGCCAAAGCTCGCCAGAAGTACACATATTACCCGGGAACGTCATCCGTGCCCGAGAGTGTGGCAGTGAAGGTTTTGAATCGGACTCATGCTATCTCAGCGCATGTGGAAATTCCCAAAGGTGGGGCCGAAGGCGTGATCATCTCCCACGGCGGCAACACTGGCGGGTATTCCCTGTTTGTCAAGGATCAGAAGCTTCACTACGTTCACAACTACCTTGGAATACAGGAATTTCTGGTGTCTTCGAACGACAATTTGCCAGAAGGGGCCGTGGAGCTCCGCTTTGAATTTGCCCCGACCAGCAAGCCCGACCTGAGAATGGGCAAAGGAAGCGGGGGACGCGTACAGCTATACATCAATGGCAAGGTGGCTGGCCAGCGCGAAATACCTGTAACTATTCCGCTGGTGATCAGCATCTCGGAAGGGTTAGAGTGTGGGCGTGACTCCTGTTCACGCGTTGCGACCCAATATTCCCCGCCGTTCACGTTTACCGGAATCATTCATGACGTTGTCGTCGACGTAAGCGGTGATCTGATTGAGGACAAAGAAGCTGAAATGCGCACCGTGATGGCGCGACAGTAACAACGGCATCTCAATTTGGGTTAGTCCGAAGGTCGTGCTTTTCGGCATAAGCGGAAGCGGACACCAGGAAGCCCTCGAATAGATGTGTTCTCCCAACCGCCCGCATCCAGCCCCCACTGGCTAGACGGGCGTTCTTTTTCCGCCTGACCGGGCTGTACGCAATTTTCGCCCGACTCTGCCAGCCCGCAGTCGTCTCTTTATCGGTAGGTACAAGCTGCCCGCTATCAATGAAAGTGACAGCGACGTACTTCCCGAGCACGATTTCCGGGCACAAGGGATCTGGAGTTTACGGCACACCTTTCCGAGCCTTACCGCAGAAATTCCGTATTTGGCGGCAACTTTGACTTGGGGTTGCTCCCCGTCAAACGGCGCAGGGGGTATTACCTACTGAGGGGAAAATGCTACGCCCCCTGGGGGCCGGGGAGCTGGGAGTGATGCGCGAGCTGGGTCTCAATCCCGACAAGGTCAACGTGAACGGAGGCGCCGTCGCCATCGGCCATCCCATCGGAGCAGCGGCGCGCGCGTGCTTACAACATTGATCTACGAAATGATCCGTTGCGACGTGCACAGCGGAATCGCCGCCTTGTGCCTCGGTTGAGGGAATGAATGGGATGAGAAGAGCACGGGATGCTGTACGCTCCCAAGTTATCGAGGTGCTCTGAGGCACAAGAGATAAAGGAGACTGTCACCTCACAATTCTAGGCTCTCCTCTGAATATGATTTTTTTGCGCAGAGTGCCTGTTTTAATTGCGGAAGAGCTTTTGCACCAAAATATGTACCGATCTATGAACGGCAGGTCCAACGTCAACATCAACGCGTCTCCACTCATCAGCAACGCCGCCTCCGCGCCAACTCCACGCGCGAGCGCTAGTGGCAATGCAAACAGCAACACAAGTTTGACGCTTTAAGCTGGGTCAGTTCTCTCTTCCCGTCAAACGGCACAGGGGATATAAGGGATAGAGAGGAAAATGCTACGGCACCACTTCTGGTGCAGTGGCGTGGCGCGGTGATGGGTCGGCGGCGGGCCGGGTGGAGTGGGCGCGGAGGGGCAGCGTCCTAGGGGACAGTGCGAGTTATTTTGCTGCTACGTGTGCTCAAAGGACGAGGCCAACGTGGAACCGTTTAGGTTGATAAAGAAAGAAAGGCTACCAACGTTTCTGTTGATAGCCTTACGCGGGCCACGGCTCCCCCGCGTTATCGGTCAGCATCAGTCAGATTCCTGAGGGGAGCCTCTGGCCGACCCTTATGTAGCACTTCATTGCACATTGGCGTGATGCTCATCCTTGGGAGTGATGGTTAAATGCATCCAGGGGTGAATGCAGCATTGAAAGCGGGCGGTCTCACCGGGTTTTAGGGTCATTTGCGCGTTGGCCCCGGCTGGAATGAAGATATTGTCCGGGCTCGGTGGTTGTGGGACAAGATTGCCATTAACCATCTGCGCGCATTCCGGTGCAGGCACCGGCGTGCCAGCGCCATCGTTCAGAGGAGCAACAAACCCACCACCAAATCTCTTCACGCGGGTGAATGTGTGAGTTTCACCACCCAGATTCTGCAAATTCAATGTCGCACCTTCCGCAGCTGGTGATTGAGAAGGAGCAAATCGCCAGGCGCCAACGGATTTATCCATACTTAGCTCTGTCAAAAAACCCATAAAGGTTATGGAACCCATTGAGGTGTCGCGGCTACAGGCTCCGTTGCCAAGGGCCGTGTTGAAGCTGGCCGGATCGCAATAATCGCGAATGTGGATTGTGAGATCCGAGGGTTTGGCGTTTTTCTGCGCTGCCGCGGTAATACTGATGCCAGCGATGGCAAAGATAAGCATCGTGATCGTTCTCATTCTGTCCTCCACAGATCGGTTCGGTTCGAGTCAAACAGAGAAACTGCGACATAGATTGCAGTCCAGCTCATAATTTGAGAGGGCAATCGACGAGGGTTGTCATCACGCTGTAAAGAATTTGTCGCTGCCGTGAGAAGTGGTTTGCCGAAGATCCGGGCCCGGCTGCCTCTTTTGGACGCACACAGTCACTTTACCTTTCACGCACAACATCATTAGAATCCAGGCCGGCGCTGTGCTTCGGCACCATAGTTGAAATCGGAGTACCCGACCAGCTCGGGAAGGGTGCGCCAATGCAGAGACATAGCCCGCGAAGCAGGAGTGTCAGAGGATGGGCTCTATCGGTTACTGAGAGCACTGGCCTGATCACTGAAAGCGTCGGCCGTCGGTTCCGCCTCACGGGCATGGCCAGAGTGACCGAGTAGGGCTAGGCGCGAGCGCTGGGGCGGGAAGGGGGCATCTCCTCAGGCGTCCCCTTGCGCTTATCACGACCAAGCAATATGGCCTAAGGACTTTGATCTGTACTGGCTGACTTACTCGGAGTTGGAGGAACGATCTTCGGCTCTTGGAAGGGGAGGTCCACAGTCATGGGGCTATGGTCTGAGATTGGTTCTGGCAAGCAATTGTTCAGATCAGACATGGTTCGGGCAAAGTGCGGCGCAAAAATATACGGTGCATTCGCATCGCGAGGATTCTTAAGCTCTCCCTTCCCAAAGATCCAGTCGAGCTTGAATTTTGCGACTCTGACTTTCTTCCAGATCAATTCGGCTTCGAAAGAGGGAGCGAACCCTTTGCTCCCACGTTCATTCGAATCGCCCAAGGTGCCGGCCCTGCTGTTCGACATGTGCCCTGGAACACCTCTAAAATCAAAAGCTTTTCCATCGTCGAAACGAAAGTTTTCCAGGTCGGAGAAGAACCCTCGTTCGAGGTTAGGTGAGGCGCCTGGAATATTTGCCGATGTGGGATCGATCTGGTACTGAATGCCAGAGAGCTTCCTGATCGTCTTCGCACCCGTATATATCAAGCCGACTCCAGTGGCCCACTGAACGCCCGTCGTAGTCCAAAAATCCACACTGCCATAACGCTTGTAAAGCATGTTCTCTACGCTCGTGGGCGTCGAGTCAGAACCCGTAGTGTTCAGATCACCTGCCACTATGATTGGATGAGGTATTTCGTGCACCTGTTTCAGTAACTCGTTAAGTTGTTGGCGGCGAATCTTAGGTTTGGCTCGGTTCTCAAGGTGTGTCGAGGCAATTGTGAGCCGCTGCCCCGGGATTTCAGGAACATCTAAATCAACGAATAGGGTGGTTCGTTGTCCGCGGCGCACTTCTCGCATCAGATCTTCCCCAATCAGGATCGCCGCTTTCCGCTTCCCCTTCTCCAAGGGACGGATGCCGCTTTCCTTGAACCAGTCATAGCCGATTGTGAACGGTACTAGCCGCACCGAACGGATTGGATACCGCGACAGTACCGCATTTCCATGGAGAGCCCGCAATCGATCTTTGTCTACTTTGAACTCTTCAAGCAGTTTCTCGCGAGACCCTTGATCTTCACCGTAGTCGAAGGCGTCGGTACCTAACTGCTTGGAATCAACTTCCAGAAACTCCACGCCATAGGCCCAGTTCATATTGAGGGTTTCGCCGAGCTCACGAACGACCTCCCGATACTGAGTACGCTTAACTCCCCAATCAACTTCATTCAGAATCCAGACGTCGGCATTTTTCAGCACTTCAATATCATCAGGGATGTTCTTTAAATCCACCTTTCGTATCCTCTTGCCATGTTCAGTTGCGTGTTTGCGCTCCTCGACGACCTTCGACATGAAGCGATCTTTATCCGTCAGAAATAGTTTGATGTCGTCAAGTTCGAGGCCGCGTTCAATGTTCCAAAACGCGACCCTGAGCGTAGGGCCGAGCCCCTCCACCTCAAGAGGGTGTGGTCGGGCCCCGCGATAGAAAGCTTCATTGTTAATGAAAGGTGTCGTCGTAAGCGTGTGTAGCTTCGCCGCAAGCTCCGGGCTCAATTCTTGTGGCGATCCCAGCCTAACCAGTTCGTCGTATGGAAACAGTTCAGGTCGCGAGTCTCGTATGTACTCCTGCGCAAATAAGCGACCGACTAGCCATAGGATCGTACAGATGCCCACAGTGATGCGGCCACGCTGAACTGTCATGGGCCACGTCCTCACGTTTCGTACAGAAGTCTGCGCATCTCCAAGCCTTTAACAGGCATGCCCAGCACGAGGGAGCACACTAGTGGATAGCTAGGCGACAAATTCCACTTTGCCGTTGGTCAGGTCGTACATAGCACCCACAATCTTGATTTTTCCTTGCTTTTCCAACTCCTCCAAGATCGGACTCCGACGCTGGATCTCGGCCAGGGCAAGAACCACGTTGGTTCGAGCAATGGCATCCACATACGTGCTGTTCTTGCTGGACTTTTCACCATCGAACTTCGTCGCCGGTATTGCCGGTTTGATCCGAGCGAGCAGTCCTGTGAGATTTCCCAGAACGACATTGTCGATCGCGCCTTTTACGGCCCCACAGGCTGTATGCCCAAGCACCAGAACCACCTTCGCGCCGGAAACCGCACATGCAAACTCCATGCTGCCCAACATGTCGTCATTCACGACATTGCCCGCGACACGGCCCGTGAATGTATCGCCGATCCCGGCATCAAAGATGATCTCTGCAGGAACTCTCGAGTCGACGCAGCCAAGGATCACTGCTGCTGGGTATTGTCCGGACGAGCTTGCACGTTTCTCCGCCAGGTAGTCCCGAGACGCCATTTTCCCTGCCCGAAACCGCACATTTCCTTTTTTCAATTCTTCAATTACCTGGTCGGGCGCCATGCTGTCGCGTTCTTCTTTTGTCAGTGACCCCGCACCTGGCGCAAGCTGCATTGTGAAGGGAATCAGGGGAGTGAGGGCCCATACTCCCAGAGTGGTGCCTAGAAAACTCCTCCTGTTTCGAATCCGGGCAGCAGCGTTGTCGTAATCGTGTGTCATTGCTTGTCTCCTCACTGAAGAACGTCGCGCGTGGGTAGAGGGCTCTCAACCTTGCCAAATCTTAGTTGCTGATCCATCAGTGCTAGCGCACGGTCTTAATTGGTTGATCTGCCCACCGGGGAAGCTGAGAAGTGGTCTGTACGAATCCTTTGCTTAGAAAGGCCGGTCATGCCGAGGGAGATATCGGCCCACCTTGCCGAATATAAGAGGCGAGGTGCTGATGACAGGCGACTGATCGATCGCTTCGAGCGCCGCCTAACAGTCAAGCTGGATTTCTGCTATGGATGCGCTCGCTTTTACTGTGATACTGGTTTCGGTCAGGCTAACAACTGGTAGTTGTAACAGCGACATGTTGCGGCTCATGTCTAAATGCGGACTCTGGCTTCGCGCTCCGCAGCTCCCGCTCCAACCATCCATGGGGTGTAGCGTTTTTGCCTTAGTCCCATACATCCCGTCAAACGGCGCAGGGGAGGATTGAGAGGAAAATGCTACACCTCTGCGGGAGGGAGCCGGGCTCATGCTTTGCGGTTTGAGGTTCGGGTGCAGCAGGAGGTCGCTTTTCGCCGTTTAGCCCGATATCGCCATCTGTGCCAAGACGCTGAAGATGGCAGCCATGATCTCCCGAAGGACTCGGTTTGCTCTACCCCGTTATTCAACAGCATCTAACCCTGCAAGCATGCTGGCCCAATCCATTTCCGTATTGCTGGTTTGCTGTTCGCTTCTAGTAGTCATTGCGTTCGGGGAGGAAAACCACTCGAAGCCACGGAACGATACGTTCACCTTTCAGAGCAAGGTAGATGTTGTTCTTGTGCCGGTAATGGTTCGAGACCCTGGCGGAATGCCGGTGGGTGACCTAACAGAACGTGACTTTCAGGTGTTCGACAACAATAAGCGGCAAGTGATTTCAGGGTTCATGCTTGCTACGGTTGCCCCTGAACACTTTATGCAAAGCCCGTCCCTAAGTGGACCTCATCCGTCCACAGCATCGCCGAGGCATTTTGTAATTTTCTTGTTTGATGACCTGCATGTAGCGTTCAGCGATCTCGCTCGTTCAAAAGAAGCCGCGAAGAAAGTTTTGGCTGAGCTAGATGGAAACGAGTTGAGCGCGGTAGTTTCACTTTCTGGTTTGATCAACAGTAGAATAACGACGGACCGAGCGGTCTCGCTGAGATCCCTGGCACAACTTCAGCCACACACCATCTATCAGAAAACTGGAATCGATTGCCCCGATATGGACTACTACCAAGCAGAATTGTCGCATTTTTTCTCCTTCAATGTCCTCGTTGCAAGACACCATGGGTTCAGTCCTTCATAAGTTCAATACGTTTGTTCACCTCAGTTCCTTCCTACTTTCCTTTCTCCGCGAAATCAGGCCACCCGCTGTTTGGCGGGTCTTGACATCCCGCGCGGGTAGAAGAACAGCTGCGTCAACTTACCCTCGCCAAGAACTCTCTTCAACTCACCGAAAGCAAAGAAAGGAATGAGGATGACAAACAGGAGTAGAGTCAAAGTCAGGATACCCCGCAAGTTACCACCGCCAAGGTCAGCAATACTCTGGGAGAAAGGCTTACCGTGAAAGAAACCAACGGCAGCATCCTCTAGAATCTTGCAGCACGCCAGCACAACCGCAAACAAGGCAGACTTTAGGAGCGTCGGATAAATAAGCGGCCCATCGTCGGCTCGCTCACCCAAGTGGAGCGCTCTGGCAACGAGTATGAACTTTCCAAGCACCAGCGCATTGATGAGCGCCAGCCCTTTCGCCGTAAAACTGATGTCGTTTTCGGCCAGAATCACTGACTTGTACAAAAGAAGCAGTGCAAAGATCACCCAAAGGTAAAGCACAATGACGAGGTATTCCCGAAGCTCGTGGTAGGCTCTCTGCTTCAGCGTGTGAATTGTTGCACTCACGGCGACACCTCACTATCGAGAGTGCATCCACCGACTCCGCATTCGTCACAGGCCGGCGCGTGCGGCCACGACGAGAGTTCTCGCTCAAGCGGCGCGTTCCACGCCCGTGTGCTCGGCTACGTTCGCCTCGACCAGATTCCGAACAGGCACCGAGTACGTTCTACGAACCGCGTCTGTTTTCGGAGTGGGAAGGACACCAGATTGTGGTTGATTTGAAGCCGCCAGCCTAGCAGGCTGACAACGTGTCGACAGCTGTCAAAAAAGGCAGGGTCCCTCAGTTTGGATAGCTAGCGGAGGGCATTGGCAGGGGATCGCCGACACAGGCCTTGTCGCCAAACCGCACACGAATCCCGTTCAAAGAGTCGTTTGGTCGATGGTCTCCGTAAACGACAGATTGGGAGGATGCGCGCCTTTGTTCGCTCGTACCCCTGTTCAAAGCGCCAGCTTGTGCGCTGCAATTAGTGACAGTTGGTTTTCGGCGCAGGCTCCCTAAAATCACCCTGATTTCGCTCGCCTATCAGCCAAGTTGTTTTGATTAGAGTGGAGCCTCGATATCGTTCGCATAACGCTCCCTCAATAACTTGTTCACCAAAATCTTACATTTCCATAAGGAGAAACACTATGGCAGCAAGGACTCCGAAAGAAGTTTTTCTTATGCTCCTCAGTGACGCTCGCAGGAATACTGAACGAAGCGCGGAGTGGTATCGAGAAATCAGCAACGCAGCGGAAAACCCAGATATCAAAGAGGCCCTGGAAGCTCGCGCCTTTATCGCAGACAAGAACCAGGAGACACTGGATCAGTGTTTCGAGATCATCGGGGAGAAGCCTGTCAAGCTCAGCGGGAGACTCCAAGAAGTTTTCTTGGAGGATTTCAAGCGCGAGCTTGCTGAAATACAGTCTCCGGCAGCGAGACATCTCTATATTCTGGCCAAGGCCCAGCACTTGGCGCACCTACGGATGGCCGAATACACGATGCTGGTGGCTGCGGCCGACCTCACGGGTCACTACGGCGTAGGTGTGCTCTTGGAAAGTGTCCTTGCCGACAAGCTAGCCTTTCTCGAAAGAGACAGGCGCATTGTTCGCCACATTGTCGAAGGCAAGATCGCCGAGCGACTGGCAGCCTAATGCTTCGCCTCGGCAACAGGTCCTCACAGTCCGGAAAGAGCAGCGGGCGACGGTTCAGAGCCGTCGCTCGCATTTCCCCGTGGAGGGCATCACTTTTTTCATCATGCGTTGATCTTTGACCAAATCTCGCTTCACGTCTTTTGCGCAATGGCGGGATTTTGCATTGTCTAACGCGCGCCGACAACCTACAGCGCCCCAACCTTCCCGAAGGACTGATTTCAGCAAAACCTCGCCACCTGCCGTACAAAGTATTTCTAGAGGTTGGGGCTGAAAGTATAACGAAGGCTGGTTTGGCTAGGAGCTTCGCCAGTTCCTAGGTTAGCTTCCGGTTATGCCACCGCCCGAAGTTCCTGGTGAAGCCGGAGATTGCGGGTTGTTCCGAGCACGTATTGTCCGGATCATGAAAAACCACAACAAGGCAAGAAGTAATAGCGGCGCAAGGTTCATTAACCAATTCTTGGTGGAATTCCCGCCATTGCTCTCATACCAGACCTCGACGTCTTTGGAACGTAGTTCCTGAACCAAAGCCTCCTGATCTGTCGGGGTGTTAACGCGAAAGCCGCCGCCCTCGCGGTAGGTCCCTTCAATGACGTTTCCGGAAATTCTGACTTTTGCGACTGCCCCAGAGTCTAACTGCGACAAGAACTGAGAATAGCTAATTTCAGGCGAGGAGTGGGCAGTTTGGTTCCTCTTTACAGAGAGCCACAGCAACGTGCCAGCGGCGACGACCACTAACCAGAAGACGAGGGTTTTGCTTATAGTATTCATTTTGTGTCAATACGCTGAGCGTGCCTCATATTAACGCACCAAGGAGGAAGCTAGGGTGCAAGTTTCCAAACCCTATTCCGATGGTCTTTGGAGCCACTAGATCGATTGGGCGAATGCGTGGGGATTGGCATACGATTTACTGTGCTCGAAGTTTCTCGAGGACGTACCGTCTTCATCCTGGAACAGGGAAACCGTCCGACTTCCTTTTTGGCGCCGTTCCACCGTAACGTCGGAGTATCGCCCTTAGCAGGAAGTCGATTCCTAATAGTCCCGAGCAACATAAAATTCCAGAGGTGGAGTTAAAGGGAGAGATGCGTGAGCTTGCGGAGGAGGATTCTTTTGTTCGTCATGTCAATGCATGCATGCAGTATCAGCATCTGCAGTGACAAGCCATTACTATACTGCCGCGGAAGACGTTAATTGGGATTATGCTCCCGGCAAGATGGATCTTTTGTACGGTCAAGGTATCTCTCAGCCGTGGTTTGCTCAAACAATTGGACCGACGATTGGTGGGCAAACTAGGCGGCATCCGCTCGGCTGCGTTGCTCGGATTTGACATCGAAAAGGAAGGTTTTGTGGCAACCGCCACCGCAATCGCACTCATGGTAGACGCCGCGCGCATGCCCGTGTACTTCGTGAGCGAGGCCCGGCAACTCGCGCAGGTGTGGAGATATCTGGTTTTGGGCACCATAGGCGTCCTGGTTGGCACCGTACTCGGCCAGCGAATGCTGGTAGAGGTCCCAGAAGAGGTCTTTCGCGGAATTGTTTTCTTTCATAATCCTCGCACTTGGAATCGTTCTCCTGGCTCATCCGAATCCCATAAGGTTGCAAGGAGCTGAGACGCTCATGAGTCTTTCGCGACGTAGTTTCCTCAAGACGGCCGGTGTCGTGGCGGGCGGCGTATTGGTTCCCTCGGCAATGGCACAAACGCCTTCTTCAAGCGATCAGCCCGGGGGCCCGGTACCGGGCTCCAGTAAGCCTGATTACACGATTCGAATCGCCGCTACACCCGTAGAGATCGCGCCGAACAAGATCATCTCAGTAACGACATATAACGGGCAGTTCCCTGGGCCGCTATTGCGTTTCAAGGAAGGGCAGCAAGTTGTCGTGGACTTGCTCAACGACACCGACACGCCGGAGCAACTCCACTGGCACGGTCAACTCGTTCCGGTCGACATCGATGGCGCATCAGAGGAAGGGACTCCCTCTATTCCGGCCCATCGGAGCAGACGCATCTCGTTCGTGCCGCGCCCTTCGGGCTATAGGTTCTATCACACGCACAACCGTGCTGGAGCCGATCTTTCCGGCGGCCAGTACGGCGGTCAGGTTGGGCATGTGTACATCGAACCCAAAAATGAGCCGGGAAACTATGACCGCGAGGTCTTTCTCGTACTGAAAGAGTTTGAACCCACTTTTAGTCGTGGCGGTGACATGGCTCAGGATGTATTGTCTCCCGCAAGGAGAGCGAAGGCGCTTGAAGAGAAGGGTGAGGCAGCAATGAAAGCGTCCCTTCACAAGGGCATGCCGCACGGTTATGAAGTCGGATACGATGCGTTCACCATCAATGGGCGCATGCTTCGACATGGAGAGCCGATCAAGGTGAAACAGGGCGAGCGGGTGCTGTTTCACGTTCTCAACGGGAGCGCCACCGAGATTCGCAGTCTTGCCTTGCCGGGGCACACCTTCCGAGTGGTGGCGCTCGACGGGAATCCCGTTCCCAATCCTGCAGTGGTTCCGTTCTTGTGGCTCGGGACCGCAGAGCGTGTCTCAGCAATTGTGGAAATGAACCATCCGGGGGTTTGGATCATGGGCGACACCAGCGACGATGATCGTCGCCACGGCATGGGCATTGTGGTGGAGTACGCGAACCATACCGGCAAGGCGGAATGGATTGTCCCGCCGAAGTTCCGCTGGGACTACACGAAATTCGCAAAGCCGGGCGCCACTGCACCGTCGCCTGACGAGACATTCCAAATGACATTTGCCAAGGACAATGCAGCGGTTGAGGGATTCAATCGCTGGACGATCAATGGCGTGGCGTATCCGATGGCGGGAGCAATGGCTCCAGCAGCTTTTCATCTGCGTGAGGGACGGCGTTACCGCGTGCACATGCAGAACGAGAGCGATGATGTTCATCCCATCCACTTGCACCGGCATGTGTTTGAGCTGACTAGCATCATGGGCAAGTCGACAGCGGGTGTTATGAAGGACGTCGTGATGCTGGGCGGATACCAGGACATGGCCTTCGATTTTGTAGCAAACGATCCGGGGATGACACTGTTCCATTGTCATCAGCAACTACACATGGATTTTGGATTTATGACCCTGTTCGACTACGTGCAATAGCGGCTCCGCTGGTGGGCTAAGGATTTACCAAACAATACTGTGCTACAGTCCCGGCCGGCTTGTGGTAGCAATTCTGTTCGCCAGCAGAGCAACCGTCACTTTGCCGCTCTGATAGCGAGTCAGTCACGATGCCGGGTTCGAGCGGCTGCTGGCAGAGTTGCAGAATGGGTTGTGGATCCGAGACGCGTTAGATCGAACTCAAGCGAGCACGCAAGCAAAAGATGGGACGGGGGAAGATGCGCCGCAATACACTAGGCACCCCCATCCCATCGTCCGCTGCTCACCAACTGTAAAGCGAGCCTGTCGAACTCAAAAGCTAGTTGAAATTCGAGTTAAAGAGATCGGACATCACTTTCACACTCTCATCGCAGGCATGATTGAGGCAGGGCAGCTCAAATGCACCTTCCAGAGTCTTGAGCAAAGAAAAGTGATTGTAGAGTTGTGAGCTGGAGTGATGTTGTGGTCCGACGTTCGTCTCGACAATGGCAGGGACCTGGTTCACGTTCGGCACGAAGCTGTAATCGTTTTCATCCCATACGACCACAATGGCGTTGTGACCCTGCTTCCAGACTGGAGAATTGTGGATAGCCATCACGATGTTTCGTAGAGTAAGGTCACCCAGGTAAATGAGGGCAGGGTTCAGTCCCGCTTGAATGCCCGTATCACTTGGGTCGAAGTCGCACTGAGGGCCACCGTTGCCGCGCCCATGCTGATCGGTGCATTGGTTGGGAGCAATCAGAGCAAAGTTCGGCACGTGACCGGTTTCTAGATCCTCGAACAATCCTCCTTCTCCCAAGAATCCCTTGACGTTCTTCAGGCTCGAATTCGCATTCTGGCCTTCCTGGACGCTCTGGAAATACACAAACGGGTTGTGCTTGGCAGCGTAGAGCTTAATCAGCGTCTGCGCCTCACCAGGAATTACCGATGGAATATTGCTCGCGTCCGTAAAGAAGCCATCACTGAAATTCACGCCGTCTGCGCCTTGTGGCGGGAGGCTCTCCTGGTAGCTCTTCCACGTGCGGTTGCGTTCAGCAAGTTGATCTGCAATCGTCTTGCCGACTGTATTCGGCGTGGCTTTAATCGAAGTCACTCCGTCAATTTCAATCAAACCCGGTGGGCATGGATCGGTTGTGTCCGGGCTTGGACACTCATTCGTGAGATCGATAGCTGGGGTCTCTGCATCGGTTCCAGCACCCGCGATTGGGCAGATATTCGGGCTGGAAGGAAAGTCCGTGTTGACCGTCGCAGTGGAGAGATTGGTCATGCAGGTCGGATTGTGCCAATCGGGGTTGTTGTCGCTGCGCACACCGAAGTTAGATCCGCCCACGATTTCAAGATAGTTGGTAAGGCTCGGATGTCCGATCGCAAAGTAATTCAAGGCTGAGTTCGCCTGCTTCGCATACGCGTTGGTAAAAGGAGCGTTTGGATTGCCGATAAGCTGAGAATAGCCGTGATTTTCCATCACAACGACAAAGACGTGGTTCAGGTGTCGCACGCCTTGCGGAACTGGACCCTCAGCTGCGAAGATGCTGCCGGTCAAAGTAGCTAGTGAAAGTAGCGTTAAAAGCGTTTTGCGTTTCATAAGTCGATCACCCTTTTGGCGGAGGTTTAGAGTTGCGGGCATCCCCTGAAAAAGCCCGACCGGAGAACCTACCAACAAACGAGTTTCTAGGTGGTCAAAGCGACATTAAGGAGTAGTAAAAAGCGGGTGAAGTTCAGAAGCGTCCCGCGTTAGACATTCCGCAAGCTTGATCGCTCGCACGGGCTCAACGCGTGCCGACGCATAAGGTCGTGTTCGGGCTTTCTCAATCCGCACCAATTGCTCCTCGGTCGCAACCGCATTTGGCTTTTCGCCGATAGGAGTCCAGAAGCATGAAGAAATGTTGGGCGGGTCCGCGCCGGCGTTGTCACTGCCATGTGATCTGCTCGAATATGTTACGCAGACGTTTGCCTCTGCTCGGGTTGATCATTTCCACGAACCCCACTCTACCCTCAAGGTTTAACCGAAAACGAGGATGAGCCTCGCGATTTTGACTCTCGGGACCTAACCGAACGCAATTGGTGAGTATGGCTTTGAGGCGATCATAGTCGGGTCGCATTATGTTCATGTGTTGATTGGCAACAAGACCGACGAGGTGTTGGCGAACGCCTTGCCGCATGATTCTTGTTTTGCGGTAGTGCACAGTAAAGCCTTCTTCCATCAGAATGGCAGCGACATGCGTCGAGAACCGCTCGATGAGCCTTTCGAATGCTTGGTTGCCAGAAAACGCGAGGTCGTCCGCGTAACGCGTGTACTCAGCAGCCACCGACTTCGCCAAGCCACTCAGGCGGCAATCCATGCGGTAAGCGCATAAACTGGCGAGCGCGGGTGAGGTGGGCGCTCCTTGCGGCAGATGCGGTTTCGAATACAAGGTGCGCGCTTCCGCCCAACGGGTAGGGTCGACGTCAAAAGTGGGCTTATTCCACACATCGCGCGACACAGCGTTCGTGCAAATGCCACCAAGCAAATCAGCAACGGGTTCGGGATAGCCCATCGTGCGAAACAGCGATTGAATCCTCGCGGCGGGGAAGGACGGGAAGAACTCGCGGAGATCCATACGCAAGATGACTCGCTGGTTCACGTGGGGAGCGACAAACGTCTTTATGGATCGCTCTTTCACGAACCCGTGCACCGATGGATGAAGAGGGATCTTCTCAAGAATCCGAACCAGGATCTGTCGCTGCAATTCCTTCAACCGTGGCTTCGGCGCTTCAATCAAGCGAATATTGCCGTCGCGCTTGTCCAAGATCCGGTAGTGATAATGCCTTAGCTTGCTGCGGTTACTCCGGTACCCGAGTCCCTTAAGGTCGGCAAACCACAGCAGTTCGCTTAGGGTGAGTCCAAACCACTCGGCCAAGGCCCCGATGGACTCGATAGCGGGGATATCCCAGTTCGCCGCTGCCGAAACCGGCTGCATCTTCTGTGGTTCGGTAAGCCACTGCTCGACGAACAATTCGTCGGAGTGGTTCGACCAGGCACGCTTGAAACCTGGGTCATGCGAAAGAAAATGGATTACATCCCGACGTCGAGGGCGTGTCCTTCCGGCGATCGCGTTGACGTAACGCTGCGCCAAGGGCGGAAGCCAACGCCACTTCTTGCCCAGAGTTCTGCTGACACGATCAACAATTTGTGGCACGGTCGCTTCACCGGAGAGAAAGGCTCCGGCCATTGCTCTTAAAAAGGATAGGTCGGGCATCGTGGATCGCGACGGAGCACTCCAACGAGTCTCACCTTGCATGAGCAGACCTGCGCCAGGAGCGCAGCAAAGGCTCACGCGACGAATTGTCAGTTCTTCACGTTGCCCTGGGGTAACCCCAGAGAAGCCAACCGAGCCCGAAGACCCGATACAAGCTAAGCTTGGAGGACTCCGCCGCGGAGGTATGATACCAGCCTGCTGAGAAAACCCACGGAGAGTTCGGTTTCCGATAAGTGAGGTTTTCGCCAACCCTGGCGGCTCCAAGCCCGGACTGCGACAACGTGCACGGGTTTGAGGCGAACGACGTCATTGAGCGATCGGAACTCACAACATGTATCTCTTATGGTGCAGCGGCAGCGCTCACGCTCGATGAGTTTGCTCTCTGGCTTAATTTGCGTGACGTGTATTGGGCAAAAGAAGGCCGGGCCAGCCTGGATGCGGTTGTGCTTTTCTCCGCATTGTTGCTAGTTGGCATCAGTGGCGCTCCGCTATGGAGAGGGCTCGTTCGCCAGCTTGGAAGGCGCACATAATGCTTCGGCCGAAGTCCGCGTCGTTCCCGCACAGATCGACTCGGAAGGACGAATTCAGTCCTTGCCGCAAGTATCACGAACCGACGATTGCGAGGCCCTATGGACCGGTCGAAACAGTAGTTTCATCCCCGGCGGCGTTCACCGCAACCGTGACGTCGTGGTCCCAGCATGTGCAGTAAATGGCTTTGCTTATTCGCCTGCTTTCATCGATAGTGCCTCTGTCATTCTTGTCCCTAGTTCCTTTGCTGTACGTATAGCCAGTGATCGCAGGAGCGCGTGTACTTGTCGTCTCCTCGAGGAGAGAGACCACGTCTTCGCGCGGATGCCCAAAATAGAAGCCGTGAAATTGCCCAGGCCCTTTCGTTTCTTTGTGCCCGGCGGAAATCACCGCAAACTTCGGGGACATGGCTTCCACGAATTCCTTATCAGTGGCATTGAACGACCCATGATGGCCGACCTTGTAAATGTCTGTCTTCAAGAGATCCGTGTCGTGATAGCGCTCAAGCAGGTGATCAACCTGTCCTTCGTCACAACCACCATCACCATCGGTTTGGGAGTCGCCTGTTAGAAGGGCGGTTGTAGTCTTGTACTGGACTCGTATGACCAAGGAGTTGTTGTTTTGGTTATCGCAGGTTCTGGAACCCGTCAGAAATCTCATGTCCACGTTGGAAGAGGTGACAAGTTTCTTTAGCCCTGGTGGACTAAAGCCGCTCTTCCCGATCGGATCGTCTGCGATTGCTAAATAGAGAGTGCCGTGAGCCTTCGCATAGGTGCGGGCCTTTTTGAGTTGGGCCACGCCACTGCCGACTGTGTCCCCTCCGTCATACAGATATTTCACCTTGAACTTACTCATGACGTCCATGAGGAGCTTCGTGTGATCTATGTGCGGATGACTGATGATCACCGCATGTAGGGTTTTGTTTAAATCGGCGCGCCTTGCAAAGAAGGTATCAAGGTCGGACAATAGATGATCTCGATCGCGTTCATTGCCAGTGGATTCCCCCCCAGCGTCAATCAGCACTGCCGCTTTCTTGAATTCCAACAGAATTGAATCTGCTTGCCCGACGTCAATCACGTGAATCTGCATTTGGGCGCGAGCCGCTTGAGTCGAGACAAATAGGGTCAACGCCAAGATTCTGAGGGTAGTGGTTGGCATGATTGGCAGCTCCCCGAACGGTTTAATTCAAAGCTCCCAGGGAATGAGACCGCAGTCTATCGAGAGAAGGATGGAAGGGCAAGTGTAATGGCCTTCTTGCGAGGGCGACACGCTTGCCTAAAGGTTGGTATACAACGGGCGTGAATTGTGGCCAGCCGGCGACTTTCAAGAACGCTATGTGTTCGGATTGAGGGGTTGCCACAGTTCTATCTTGTTGCCGTCGGGATCGTATATCCACGCGAACCGGCCATAACTTTCGTCTTGGCGCTTAGCGTCGATGTGTACGCCTTCTTTCGCCAGGCGTTCGAGCAGTGCTTCGAGGTCGTCGACGATGTAGTTCATCATGAACGAGGCCGGGCTGGGCTCGAAGTATTTGGTGTTTCCGGGGAAGATGCTCCAGATTGTCATCTGCTCGCTTTCAGGATTGTCTTTTTCACGCCACGGCAGCATGACACCATGGCCGCTATCCGCGAAGCCCAGATGTTTTGCGTACCACTCCTTCATTTGTTGCTGATTCGCAGACTTGAAAAAGATACCGCCGATGCCGAGGATTCGGCCCTGTTGGCTCATGGCTGTTTTCCTTTCTTGTGATTGTACAGGGGCGATGCCCTTGGTTTCATGCCGTTGAGAATTTGACTAGCAATACTTCCCGACCGCCGCATACACCTCGAATTCTTTCCGCGGTTGTGACGCACAAGTGCATTTTGCACCAATTCTCTTCTGAGCATATAAAAAAGGGTTGATCGTAATGCCCGCGTTGCATTCGCAGGAGAGGATGCCCATGGATCGCTGCTTGAGACTAGAAAACCGACACACCGGCGAGATTCTTCAGATGCGTCGAGAACGTGATCCCTCCGGCGAAGTCGCACTGATCATCGAGGGTTCACTGCCACCACGAAGTAATGGACCACCGCCTCATGTACATTTCGAGCAGAGAGAGGAGGGTAGAGTCCAGGCCGGCACATTGGGAGCACGAATCGGAGAAAAGACGCTTGTTGTGGAGACTGGGGGAGATGCCGTTTTTGCGGCTGGGATCGTTCATTCTTGGTGGAACGCCGGAGAGAACGTCCTGGAGTTCAATGGCCGTGTGACTCCGGCAGTTGACCTGGATCATTTCCTTGAGGCTTTATTTGCCGTGCTCAACGCTAGCACCACCGGCAGGCCGTCGATCTTTTATCTGGCTCACGTGCTATGGCGGCATCGCCGAACCCACGCCGTGGTGACTCCCCCGATGGCTATCCAGCGAATTTTGTTTCCTGCCGTGCTACTGATTGGCCGCGTTCTCGGAAAGTACAAGGGGCAGGATTGGCCGGGATGCCCCGACTCCTGCAAAGGTGCTCCGTGGTCAGCGACTGCCATTGCTTAGGATGAGCGCACACACTTCCGCCGGGTCGGCGAGGGTTTTCAGGTTGAGGAACCTGCTCTTGAGCTGGCGTACCCGCCAACTGTAGGAATGACAATCGTCCAGTTCTGGCGCTTCATAACGCTTCCCATCCATCCCCAATTGTTTTTACCCTCCTAACTGTCGTTAACGACGAACCCCAAAGAGAGGCCCTCGTTGCCGCGCTTGCGCTCCGCTGACGGGGCGTATCGAACGCCGCCGGGGGCCAACTATTTCTGCCCGCCCGGCGCGGGGATTTCAAGGAACAAACTCAAGGGGCGGCCCGTATCTGCTGCTATGCACAACAAAAGCAGGCTGTTTTCTCTAGCAGCGGTACTTTTTTGGGTGGCCGCACTGTTCGGTGCGGATCACCCAAACTTCAGCGGCAAGTGGAAACTTAACGTCGATAAATCGGATATGGGCACGACCGGGGTCACGGCGTTAATCGTTGATGTGAGTCACAAAGACCCTGTAATCACGTACACGGTGCGGGGAACGGCTGGCGGGCAGGATTTCGAGCAGACGGAAACGTTCACCACGGATGGGAAGCCTTCGCGGGACTCGCAGGGTGCAAACGTCACGTCCCACTGGGAAGGGGCGGCTTTGGTTGGCCAGGGAACGGGAGATGACGGAACCGTGCTCTATACGTTGCGGCTGACTCTGTCGGAGGACGGCAAGTCCATCACCCGAGTGTTTACGCAAAAAGACGATCCCCAGCCGCGCCACGAGATTTACGAAAAGCAATAGTGTTCACCCGGGGCGAGTGCACACCCGGCTATCGGCAGACCCGCGACGGTCGTGCGCCGATCGATCGAGAAGCTGGGTTCACTTTGAGCCTGTTCCGGAAAATCCTCTTAGGATCGAACAAGCAGACGACGATTACCGGGTGCCCCCGGCAACGTGCGCTTGAGCTGGGGCGGGTTCCCTCAGCTTGAGAATTCCCTCTGCGCGCGTTTCCAGGACTTTTCCTTCGCCATCTTCTCGGTGGGCGGGTGAGCATAGAAATCGAGAATGTCCGCGCGCAGATCAGCGGGGAGTTGGGCGAAATCCTTTTTACTGTGCTCGTCAAGCAATTTGGCATAAGTAGCGTCAGTCAGCGGATATTCTCCGGGCGATGTGTCGCGGCCAGTGTCGCAGTCGGTGTTCTTTAGTTTTAGGTCATTGCCGGCTGCGCGACGAAGAAGGTCGCTGTAATCGTCGACCGTGTCATTGACGCTCTTGATGTACATGTCCTCAGCCTTGCGGCTTGGGACCTTGAAATCCAGCGCCGTCGCCGGGCCGACCTTCGGTATGTGACGCAAGAGAAAGGCGAGAATTCTGGAGCCGATCCCAGGGCGCCGATACCCCTTGCCCCATTCTTTCTCATAGTTGCTCCGCGAAATCTGATAAAGGAACTTCTTGCGCTCAGGATTATGGGTTTCTCCAACCATATCTGCGCGTCGATTGAGCAGGGCGACGCGCGTCATCTCAGGGATAAACTTGCTGACCGCGCGCCGGAAGCTGCCGATGGCGCGGTCTTCGTCCCCAAGCACCTCGTTGAGTTGCAATCCATAGGTCTCGTGGAAGGAGCGCTCGAGCAAGGGCTTGGCGATTTCGAAGCCGATGAAGTCGTGAAAGCGGTCGGAGGTATAGCGGTTCTTGGCAACTTGCACCATGTCGAAGCCGAACTCGGTACGAATGTGTGCCTTATGATCGTCGTTGTAAGTAACTTCGTCCCCAAACTTAGACTGCAAGTTGGGAAACTCAATGGCAGTGATGCGATTGATGACGGGATGGCCGATGTTGTCGGATGAGTAGTGCGCCAAAGCGCCCAAGGCGAAGGCGTACTCATTGATGTCGGACGAATTTCGCAACAGCGCTTCCACAAAGTCGCCGGTCCGGGCATAGTGCAGGAGGTCGCTGAAGAATTTCTTACCGAACGGATAGTAACCCATGTCCTGCACCAGGCTGCCCCCGTACGCAAAAGCATGGGCACGTTTCAAGTCCTGGGGTGAGGCCTGAGGAAACCGCTTCAGCAGCATTGGTTGGATGCGTTCTTCCCAGGCGAGGTCGATGACCTGTTCGTGGGTAAGCACAGAGTATCCGTGCAGGATGTTCCCATTCAGGCAGAGAACAAGAATTACGGCCAACCCACGGAGAGTACCGATTTGCATGCTTATTCGATGCAGATCTGGCCGCAAGCCGATGGTCACTTGCCCGCCACCAGGACCACAAATGTGTCTGGCAGGACAGTGGGCCAGGGATGCGGTTGAGCAGCCGTCGGAGCTGGCGGCGGCCCGAACTTGGCCGTGACCAGGTATATCTGATGAGTCTTCGGATCCAGGATCATTGTCCGGGCTCCGCGCTCGGTGGCTAGATTCTGGACCACTTGGAACTTATCGGGCGAGTCCTCGTGCGCCACGGTAAGCGATCCATCGCCACAGGAGGCGAACGCCAGCTGGGTGTCGGGATCAAAGCCGTTGGCGTCAACGTGGTCGCCGATCGGAACCGTGGCGATCACCTTTCCCGTATCGGCGTTGGTTACGGCCATCAGCTTGTTGCCGCAACCGGAAAACAGCCGATGGTTCTTAATGTCGATGGCCAGACCGCTGGGTTCCTCGCACGGTGCTAGGGGCCAAACCGATTTCACTTTCAGGTTATGCGGGTCGAGCGCCGCAATTTCGCTCTTATCCTCGATGTTGACGAAGACTTCTCCGGTTCCCGTGCTCACGCCGAACTCCGGCTTACCGTCGAGCGGGATCGTGCCGACTATTTTCCCGGTAGCCGCCTCGATGGCAGTCGAGTCGTGGCTGCCGCCATTGAAGGTAAACACGCGCTGGGTGGATGGATCGAAAAGGATTGCGTCCGGATTCTTACCAACGTTCTGAACCTTGGAGATGGGTTTGAGGGTATTGAGATCGAAGATGGTGACCGTGCCCTCGCGGCCGTTACTGGTGAAGCCGCGGCCAAGACTGGGAGCGAGGGCAATGCCGTGGACCCCGGGCGTGTCGAGAATGTCGCCGACCTGTTTCCCCGTGTCGGCCTCGAGAACGATGACGTGGGTTCCGCGCGAGATGAACAGATGGCGGGAGTTGGCATCAATGTTCAGATAATCCCATCCTCCTTCGCCGCCGACTTTGTAGGTTTTGATCACATGCAACCCGGCGTCTTGGGCGGAAGTCACGCCCATGGCGACTAGGCAGACAGCAAGAATACGAGCAAGCTTCCTCATAGCAGGATCCTCCAAAACAGTCGTTCCCTGCGCGCGTTAGAATTCTACCCGCACCTGAGAGGTCTGGTTGTAACAGTCTGTCAATCACGATGAAAATCTATCTGGCAGGGCCGCTGTTCACCGCGGGGGAACAGGAATTTAACCGGCAGCTATGTTCTGCCCTGAAAAATGCCGGACACGATGTTTGGTTGCCGCAGGAGCACGAGCCCTGCGGGCGCACGGCGAAAGCTATCTTCGAAGAGGACGTCGGAGGAATAGAGTGGGCCGAGGTTATAGTCGCCAGCATGGATGGGCCGGATCCTGATTCTGGAACCTGCTGGGAGTGCGGCTACGCCTACCGCAAAAAGCCGATCGTTTTGTATCGCACTGATTTCCGCCAGGCTGGCGACGCGGAGAATACCCCGTTCAATTTGATGCTCTCGCAGTCGGCAGACGCGGTCATCGTGGCTCTATGCGCCTCCCCGCAGCAGATTGCCGAGCAGGTTTCCGAGGCCTTGAGGCGGTTGTAGTTTCAATACTTGAACCGGTACGTCAGCTGCACGGACACGGTTCGCGGGTTCACGTAGTGGGTGCCGCCGAAGGTGTTGCTGTTGTCGAGCAGGTACTGATTGTTCGACAAGTTCAGTCCAGTGAGGCGAACCGTAAACTTCTCGCCGAAAGATTTCGCAACTGCCAGATCGAAGGTCGTGTGTGGGGGCAGGTGCGTAGGAACGGTGTCCCCGTCGCCATTCAGGAAGCCGGACCCATATTGCACCCCAAAGTTGGCCGTGCTCTTCCAGGGTAGAGAGAAGTCTAGCCCCGTGCTCAACGTGTCGCGCTGATCATGATCGAGCGGGCACACGGGTGCGTCGCAAGACTCCCCCCCGATCAGGCCGCCGGTGACGATTCCTGACCATTCTGCGTATGCGTGGGAATAGACAAGATGCAGGCGTGTGCCTTTTGTCAGCCGAGGTGAGTTGGCCGAGAGTTCCCAGCCGCGAAGCCGGGCGTGACTCAGGGTGAGGGGAAAGAAAACATTGGAATTCCCCAGCACATCATGATCGAAGAAGTTGCGTGCGCCGGTGCGGAAGTTAGCCACGTCAAACGCCCAGCCGGCGAGCGGAATCGTGAGGCCGAACTCGTGCTGCTCATCGCGCTCGCCGCGAAGCGGGACAAAGCATTGCGAGTTGTTGTTTTGGCATTGAGGTCCGCTGAGGGCGGGATTATTTACGGTGACAAGCGGCGGAGGCTGGTAGTACCGTCCGTAAAAAGCCCGTAACGCCCAGTGAAGTCTTGGGATCTGGATTGCGGCCCCCACCCTCGGATCGGCGGAGTTTTCGCTCACCGGGCCCTCGTAATGCGAAAAACGGAGCCCGGCATTCAACGTCAGCCAGGATGATGCCTTGAACTGATCTTCGAAAAATAACGCTTGGTTGCTAGCCCAAGGAACGGTTTGGATCGGCCCGAAGGAATTGCTGGGAGTCCCATTGTCAACCACCGAATAGAACTGATTGTCGCGTTCGGCGAACACCTGCACGCCGGCGTGGAAGTTATGCCGATTCCGCATGATCCCGAGGTTGGCCGCGCCTCCCCAAAAATTCGATCCCCGATCGACTTCGGAAAGCACGGAATCCTGCGCACCGGGGAGGTAATGGGCACGGTTGAAGTGGTAAAACGGCGACAGCATGAGTGTCAGTCCGGGACCGATGGTGCGGAGCCAGGAAAAGTTCACAAACTGATCGCGTTCCTCCTCAATATCGTGGAGCGGATCGGCGGGGTTGATTGGCACCTGATAGTGGTCTCCACGCGCCGAAGCCACCAGACGCAACTGATCTGCGGAGTCCTTATTGAAAATCAAGGAGGTGAACCCGCTCAAGCCCGCGGCTTGATCGTTAATGGCATCGGTCACCGGCGTTTCCAGTCCCAGGTCGGTTCGGTATCCGGTAAGACTGCCGTAATACGCGAAGCGCTCGGTGTGATCGCCAAAGCTGATTTGGTCGTTGGTGTTATTGAAGCTGCCGAAGCTGGTCACCAATTCTGCTTCACGGCTGCGCTCGAAGCCTGAACGCGGCACGACATTGAAGACCCCGAAGGTCCGGTCGCCATACTCCGCCGAATACCCTCCGCGCTGCACTTCGATGCTATCGATGTCTTTGGGATCGAACTGAGGGCCAACGTTAGATGCAATGCTCGTATTCGGGACCGGAACACCGTCGAGCATCCAAGAGATCTGGTGGCCGCCGCGAATGTGCAGTTGATCATGCGTGACGAACGAGCCGGGTACAAAAGAAGTGATCATCGCCATGCTGTTGGTATCAGACGCGCCCGGGGAATCGGCAATGTCGCGGCGCGTCACCAGGCTGCTCGAAGTCGAAGAATCCGGATTGGCAGCCTGGGCGGAGTCCTTGACTTCTACCGACTCGTTCGCGACCGCGATGGCCAAAGGGAAGTGGAGCCGCGCCTGGCTCGAGGATGTCACGGTGAGTGTCTGTGCCTGGGAAAGGAAGCCCGGAGCATCGACCTGGATGGTGTAATTTCCGATGGGAACATTGTCGAACCGGAACTGGCCTGAGTCGTCGCTGGTGGTGGTCTGGTTTAAAGCAGAATTGTTCGCGGACAGCCTGACCCTGGCACCCTGAACCGGACGGTGCTCAGGGTCGTGGATGAGGCCAGTGACGGCGCTGAAGATGGTGGCGCTCAGGCTGGCGGCAAGACATAGGAGAAGCACGCCGACCCGCACGCATGAAACGCGCATTGGGATCTCCCAAACAGCTCGTGGCTACCAGGGTGTTACCTGATGGACCGGATGGGACAAACAAGTTCCGCCGGAAATCAAGAGGCGGTCAGAGGGGAATCAGAGGGGCTTGAACCGGTGGCGCCCGGTTCGAGAATCCCATGATGTGGTAGGACGCAAGCGAAGCGGAGTAGTCCCGATACGCCGCCCCATCGATTGACGGAAGCATTGAGGCAACGGCGGCGGGAGTTAAAACCGTAGAGTGCGGTGTCCGCAGCGGAGGGCAACAATTCCCGTCTTTGGGTTCGGGCGTAGAGATCTGCGAGCCGCGATTGCTTCCGGTGTGTAACCGTCGCAAGCAGCAGGCATGCGGCTGGACGCCGGAGAGTGCCTGCAAGACGGGCGTGAAACCAGCAGCAACGAAACACACCAGCAATACTAGTGCTGTAGAGCGCCGCATAGCTGAATCCTAGAGGATAGCCCCAGGAGCCGGGAATCTGCAACAGGTGTGATCCGCGGGGTACGCTCTTCCGGCAGTTTCTGTGACATCCACTCGGCCCTGAGTTCTGTAACCAAACTTTTACTCAGATTTGTTCAAAACTGCTCTTGCATTCCTTGGGCAAACGGGAAAATAATCTGCGTAGACCTCGGACCCGAGAGGCGACCATGGTTTCCAAGTGCGCCAACCCTGAATGCACCACACCTTTCCTGTACTTCCACCGAGGAAAGCTCTTCCGCGTAGAGACTGAAGGCCGCCAGGAGCGCCGTCGCAACATGGGAAGTGAAAGCGGCGCCGGCAAGCCGCTGCGCCGGATCGAGTTTTATTGGTTATGCCAAGACTGCGCGGAAAAGATGACTCTCGTTTTTGACCGAACCATGGGGATTTCGGTCCGTCTGCGCCCGGAAAGCCCGGTCGCGCAAGCCGCAGTCACTGCAGCTTAGCGGGAGCTTTTGCCATATCTTCCCGAAATCGCATTCCAGCGGATTTTGAGGACCTCCCCCACCATCCGCACGCCGTCGCGCAGGGGACTGATGCGGGTTCCTCCGACGTCTGCCCACGCCACCGGCACCTCGTCCACTCGGAAGCGGAAGCGCTCTGCGAGGAATAGAATTTCGGGATCAAACCCCCAACGCTCGATGTGCTGCAGAGGGAAGATTCTTTGCGCAGCGTTCCGCGTGAAAGCCTTGAAGCCACACTGCGTGTCTTTCTGCTTTAGCCCAAGCAAAACCCGAAGAGCTAGGTTGAAAGCACGGCCGTAGAGCTGTCGCAAGAGCGACTGCCGCTTGGTTTGCGTCTCCGGACGGATCCAGCGCGAGCCAATCGCAACATCGGCGCCATTCTGAATTGCGGCAAGCAACTTGGGAGCCTCTTCGATGGGGGAGGAGAGATCGGCGTCACTGAACAGAAGCAGTTCGCCGGTTGCGTTCAGCATACCGTTTCGAACGCTGTAGCCCTTTCCGCGGTTTCCCGGATTCTCGATTAGGCGCAAGCCGGGCCAACGCTCGCCGGATTCTCGCACCAAGTCGGGGGTGCGGTCACGCGAGCCGTCGTTCACAACAATGACCTCCGCGTCCCACCCTTGGGAAGTGACGTAATCACGAATGCGCTCGAGAGTTGAGCCCAAACGGTGGGCCTCATTGTAAGCAGGGATCACGATGCTGTAGCGGGGCATCAAGGGTTATGTGTTTTGCGGAAAGGACGACGCTGAAAGGGTATCACGGGCGTAGGGAGCGAGGTTGACGACAGGCTGGGCCCGTGTCAGGCGGGAATGTTTCCCGCCCTTCAAGATCTACGCAACCTGTCTCTGTTTTTCCAGCATGGAGAAGAACTCCCCCACTAGTTCTTCGTCCCAGAGACCGGATCGCGCCTCGTCGCGCATGGTGATCGCAGCTTGATCGTGACTCAGCGCGGGCTTGTAGGGTCGAGCCGTGCAAAGGGCATCGTAGACGTCGACAACCTGCAAAATGCGCGCCAGTAAGGGAATATCCCGCCCGCTCAGTCCGTCTGGGTAGCCGCTTCCGTTGAAGTGCTCATGATGATTGCGAATGATGGGGAGCACCAGTCGCAGGGACTTCAGTGGACGGCAGATGTTCTCGCCGGTGACCGGATGGCGCTTCATCACGATCCATTCCTCCGGGGTGAGGTTGGCGCCCTTCTTGAGGATTTCATCCGGGACAGCGATCTTGCCGAGGTCATGCAGGTAGCCGCCGCGTCGGAGCGCGATGATGTCATCTTCATCGACCTGAAGATGGCGGCCCAGGTTGGTGGCGTTTTCCGCTAGACGCTCGCAATGTCCTTCGGTGTAAGGATCGCGGCTTTCTACGCTTAAGCCGAGCGTGCAGAGAACGCTCTCCGCGGTTTCAAGCTCGTCGGTGAACTCCTTCAGCTTGATGAGCGATTTGACGCGCGCAAACAGCTCCTCAGGGAAGATAGGCTTGCTAAGAAAGTCGTCAGCGCCGGCTTCGATGCCACGCACACGGTCCTCGCGTTCGCTGAGACCGGTGATGAGCACAAACGGGATGAGGCGAGTGGCGGGATTGTCTTTCAGCTCACGGCAGAGTTCGTAGCCGGACTTGCCGGGCATGACAACGTCAGAAAGAATCACGTCCGGCAAGCGGCGCATGATCTCTGCTTCCGCCTGAGTCGCGTCGGAAACGGCGACCACGTCGAGACCGCGCGAGGAAAGCAGGTCGCGCATGAGCACCATGGTGTTGATGTTGTCGTCGACGACGAGGACGCGAGGCAGACGGCGGCGGAGCGAGATGTCACCGCCAGGAGTGTTCTGCTGCCCGCGGGGGTAAATCGTAGAAAGCTTCCGGGCCGAATCCATGAGCCTCACAACCGAACCAAGACATTGTATGCGAGAACGCGATTTTCCGCAGTGCCACGAAATGTGCAGTCATTTGTGACGAGGGCCACTAGATATCGATGTGCCCCGGTTTCCGAAAGTCGCCGCGACAGAAAACGGTGCCATATAAGAGTGCCAAGAAGAAATGTAGAAACCTTTCTCCCCGTCATGGTGTCCCAACTCCCACCTGAAGTTCGATGCGGCGGGCGACTGCTTAGGTTCCCCGTGCCGAAGCCGATGCTTGAATTTGTTTCACCGGTGAGGCATCGGAAGAAGGGGCCTACCGGCACGCGCCGCATCCTCGGAAGAGTTCCCCCCCGCCAAAAAAATTCTCGAAAAGGCTTGACAAGGGCCGCGAGTCTATCTACATTTAACCCATCGGTTATTTAACCGATTGGTTTTTAAAGATGTCTGATCAACTTAGCTCCACCTTCGCCGCTCTCGCGGACCCAACGCGCCGCGCCATCTTGGCCCGCCTGTCGCTTGGCGAGACCTCGGTGACCGAACTCGCCGAGCCCTTCGAGATGTCCATGCCTGCAGTCTCGAAACACCTGAAAGTGCTGGAGCGCGCCGGCCTGATTTCGCGCGGCCGGGAAGCGCAGTGGCGGCCCTGCCGACTTGACGCCAGCCCTCTGAAGGACGCTGCCTCCTGGATCGAGGAATACCGCCGCTTCTGGTCGGCTCACCTGGACGCCCTTGAGCGGCACCTCGATCGCATGAATCCATCCAAACCAGCAAACAAGAAAGAAAAGCCAGCGACGCGGTACCAGCCGCGAACGCCAAGGAGAAAGTAAATGAAAATCAAAGTGATGAGCGTATACGTTGACGACCAGGAGAAAGCCCTACGCTTCTATACCGAAGTGCTGGGGTTTGTGAAGAAGAACGACTTCAGCCAAGGGCCCTACCGCTGGCTCACGGTGGCCTCCACCGAGGATCCGGATGGCACAGAACTGCAACTCGCACTCAACAACAACCCCGCGGCCAAAACCTATCAGCAGGCGATGTTTCAACAGAACCAGCCCGCCGCCATGTTCTTTACTGACCACCTCGAGGCCGATTACGAGCGCATGAAGGCTCGCGGAGCCGAGTTCACCATGCCGCCCACCGATGTCACGGCCTCGAAGATCAGCATGTTGAAGGACACCTGCGGCAATCTCATCCAGCTCACGCAGCTTTCCTGGAGATAGCCGTGAAGAATGAGCTGGTCCGGTGGACAGACTCGGACCACTTGGGTTGGGCGATCCGAGGACCAGAAATCGGCCTTTAGATGGACGAGGACAAGAACATGACCGATCAGGAGTACTACGCACCGGGTCCGGCAAGCGGAGCGCAGGTTCAAAAGCACGCAGACGCAGACAAGTGGACACTGATCCTGGTCCGCCAGCTGCGCCACTCCCCGGAAAAAGTCTGGAAGGCGCTCACCGACCCGGCACAGCTGCGCGAGTGGGCGCCATTTGTCGTCGATGGGCGCCTGGATACGGTGGGAAGCACGGTGAAGCTCACGTGGGCGGGAACACCCAAGCCGATCGACACAAGCGTGACTCAAGCCGACGCTCCCGAGGTGCTTGAGTTCGGCGACATCCGTTGGGAGCTGGAAGCCACTCTCGAGGGCACCCGGCTGACGCTGTGGACTCACATCGACCGTCGCTTCATCGCTTGGGGGGCCGCAGGCTGGCACATTGCTTTCGATGTTTTGGACCGGCTTCTCAGTGGAACCCCCATCGGCCGGATCGCTGGCGCTGAGGCTATGAAGCTCGAAGGTTGGCGGCGGCTGACCATCGAATATGCCAAACAGTTCGGTGTTCAAACACCGAACTGGCAGCCGAACCCGGTTCCAAAACCGTAATCGATCGAGCCATTCGATGACTGCAGCAGATTTTCAGAGAATTGCACTGAGCCTGGAGGGCGTGGAAGAGTACTCTCATGCTGGGTCGCCTGCCTTTCGAGTGGGAGGGAGGAAATTCGCTTCCCTGGCCTCGCGTGCCCGGGGCTACGGAAATCTGATGCTTACGCGCGAGCAGCAAACGGCTTTTGTGGAGGACGCCCCGGAGATTTTTCTGTCGATCCCGGGCGGCTGGGGGAAGATGGGACACACGCGTATTCGGCTGGCAGCGGCGGGCGAGGATGTACTCATCGGTGCGCTCCGAACGGCGTGGAAACTGCAGATTGACAAGAATTCAAAAAGGCGCCGGTAAGAGACGGTGGATTCACAGACTGAGAAATGTGGACGTGACGACGATGAAAGCTACAAGAGAACGCAACACGAACAAGGACCTGTCGGCTTCTCAAAGTGAGGGACTGCTCAAGACCCTCGAAACCCGCTTTGAGAAAAATATGAACCGCCACAAAGGCCTTGCCTGGTCTCAAGTGCAGGCAAAGCTAGAATCCAATCCAAAGAAAATGTGGTCACTGCATGAAATGGAAAGAACGGGCGGTGAGCCCGATGTGGTTGGTCACGACAAGAAGACGGGCGAATACATTTTTTATGATTGCTCGGCGGAAAGTCCAAACGGCCGCAGAAGCGTTTGCTACGACCGGGAAGCCCTGGATTCCAGGAAAGAACATAAACCAGCAGATTGCGCGATGGATATGGCAGCCGGGTTGGGCATTGAGCTTTTGTCGGAAGAGCAGTATCGAGAGTTGCAGAAGCTCGGAAATTTCGATACCAAAACCTCGAGCTGGGTGAAAACGCCCGCCGACATCAGAAAGCTCGGGGGTGCGCTGTTTTGTGATCGCCGCTACGACACGGTCTTTGTGTATCACAACGGCGCGGAATCCTATTATGCCGCGAGGGCATTCCGTGGCTCACTCCGGGTCTGATCGAGAGAGCTCGGGCCCGTTCAAGTTTGCGGCGGAAAGACCCAACCCGGAGCGCCGGCGTCAAGAAGAGCCCGCGAGGCGGAGGCGCCGACTAACTGGCGCGCAAACGGTGCAATTCCCTCATCAGCAGCTGGGGCGCGTAGTGCCGCGCGAGAATGTAGCCCGCCAGGAAGACGCCAGCGGCCACGACAAATATCGCTCCATTCCAAAGGCTGCGCTGCTTCCGCGGCGACGTCAAATGTGGAGCCAGAACCGCCCCGAGCGCAAGACCGCTAACCAGTCCGCCGATGTGGGCGGAATTGTCGATGGCTGGGACCACGGCACCAAAAAAGAGGTTGTATCCGGCGAACGACAACAGACTTTTCAAAGTCGCTTTCAATGCGCTCGGGTGAACCGGCAGTCGTCCAAGATAAAGCGCTGAAATCAGTGCTCCGGCCAGGCCAAACACCGCGCCCGATGCTCCCGCGCTGACTCGAGTGGGGTTATAGGCGATACTGACGAGGCTTCCAGTGAGTCCGCAGAAGGTGTAGACCAGAATATAGGTCCAGGGCTCGAAGATCTGTTCTGCCAAAAGGCCCAAATTCCACAAACACCACATGTTCAGCGAAATGTGGATCAGCCCGATGTGCACGTAGTTGGAAGTCAGCATTCGCCAGGGCTGCGCGAGCAAGGTGTGAAGCCCATCATTGGCTCCCCAGTTCACCAGTCCGGTATTTTCCGGGCCCCAAACGGAAAGGCCGCTTAAGGTCATGGCCACGAATACCACGATATTGATGCCGATAATGGTGGTGGTTACTGGAACGAGTTCAATCGCAATCCGACTGCGCCTGCGCGGCACAGGCGGCGATGCCGCCGGTTGCATGACGGCCGCGCGGCACTCAGGGCAGAGGTTGTGGGGCTGATCGGGTGAGGGCAAGGGACGCCCACAGCTGATGCAGGTCGGCATGATCAATCAGCGGCCGCTTCGGCGGCGACCAGCGTTTCTTTCTTTTTGGTCACGCTGGCGCTTGTAACCAGAATGACCGACGCAATCACAATCGCACTGCCGGCCAGGATGTAGCGATCGATCTTTTCCCCCAGCACCAGCCAGCCCAGGAAGACTGCGACGACAGGATTCACGTACGCGTAGGTGGAGACTTTGGCCGTGGGAGCATGTCCGAGGATGTAGATATAAGCGGTGTAGCCGACGAGCGACCCGCCAATGACGAGATAAGCAATGGCACCGATCCCGCGTGGGGTCCAGACCGCGTGGTGCAGCTCATTGTGCAGGAATGCGAACACCAAGTTGCCAAATCCTGCAAACAGCACCTGCCAGGAAGTTGCTCCGAAGGTGGGTGGACCAGACTGCCACTTCTTCGATAGCACGGAGCCAAACGCCCAACTCAAGGAGCCTCCGATCAGGGCGATGGACCACCACAATTCCCTTCTTCCAACCTCGCCGCTGGCGCTCAGCTTGGGCCAGAGCAAGATCCCGGTACCCATCAGCCCAAGACCAAGCCCCACAAGTCCTCTTCCCGACACGCGATGGTGTCCCAACATCAGCGCATCAAGAATCAGAAACCAGAGTGGAATGCTGGCAACCAACAGCGCTGCCAGTCCGCTGGGGATGTATTGCTCGGCATAGGAGAGGGTCAGGTTGCCTCCCATGAGCAAGAGATTTCCAACGATTGCCAACTGCACGAGTTCCCGCGCGCTGTAGCGGATGTTGTTGCCGCTGACCAGACAGTAGGCGAGCATGATGGCGCCAGCTATGGTGAAACGGGTAGCGCACATGAGGGCGGGAGGAATGTGCTCGATGGCAATGTCGATACCCAGATAGGTCGATCCCCAGAAGACATAAACCAGCCCAAAGTTAAGCATCAGCAGAAACCGGGATGGAGCGCTCGAGGACACGGGGTTTGTATCTCTATAAGACGACTGCAGGTTTGAATTTGATTCAGGTTATAAGAACGGAATAACGTTTTGGTAACGACGGGAAAGCTGTCTTCCTTTTTTCTAAGCGCGCTCGGGTCTAATCACGCATCCGAGTTGTGGCGGCTGGTCTCACGCTTTCTCCCACTCACTTGATAAATGACGCTGCGGGTTCGGGCGAACCTCGAGTCCCGACAGGAAAAGGGGGACTGGGTGTGGTTCTCTCCGAGGGCCCGACCGAGCAGTCGGTGGCCAGTGACTTCCGTGTTCCCCAAGCTTGCTTGCCCAGGCTAAAATTGTAGCTAGCGATGCGCTCTTGGAATCCGAATTCGCACTTGCCGTCCTGCTGGCTGCACATGCTTGTGTGCCCGCGTAGATACTTGGCAGTGTTGCCTTCGCGCACCCGCCCCAGCCTTTTCGGTAGCGATTAACTCCAAGCCTCCTCCGCTTCGACCCGGAGCAGGACTCCGTCTGTGTGACGGATCTGCCCTAGCAATTGACCAACAGCAACTGTTCTAGGAGGATTCCCATGACCCCCACCATGACCGCCATCGCCGGACCCAAGATCAAAACTGCCCTGCCTGGGCCAAACGCCAAGCGCGTGCTGAAGGGCGATGACCACTATATTTCGCCGTCCTATACCCGCTCCTATCCGCTGGTGGCCAAGGAAGGCCACGGCATCGTCGTTACCGACGTGGACGGCAACGAGTTTTTTGATTTCTCATCCGGCATTGCAGTGAACTCGACCGGCCACTGTCATCCCCATGTGGTCGCCGCCATCCAGAAACAGGCAGGCGAACTGATCCACATGTCTGGCACCGACTTCTACTACGAGAGTCTGGTGACTTTGGCCGAGCGCCTGTCGAGGATTGCCCCCATGCCCGGTGCGCATCGCTTCTATTACGGGAACTCCGGTGCCGAAGCGATTGAAGCAGCGCTCAAGATTGCGCGCTATCACACCAAGCGCCAGCAGATCATCGCCTTCTTCGGCGCCTTCCACGGACGCACCATGGGAGCGCTTTCGCTGACCGCTTCCAAGCCGCAGCAGCGCCGCCGTTTTGCTCCGCTCGTTCCGGGCGTGACCCATGTTCCGTATCCGGATGTCTATCGCAAGGGAGAAAACGACGCGCTGGCCTGTGCGCGCTTCCTCGAAGACAAGATTTTCAAAACCACCGTGGCCCCGGAAGAAGTTGCCGCAATCTTCGTCGAGCCGGTGCAAGGCGAGGGTGGGTATGTTCCTGCGCCTCCAGTGTTCATGCAGGAGTTGCGCCGCATCTGCGATCGCTACGGCATTCTGCTCGTCGCCGACGAAGTGCAAAGCGGCATCGGACGCACTGGCAAGTGGTGGGCCATCGAGCACACTGGCGTTCATCCTGACATTGTTTGCAGCGCGAAAGGCATTGCCTCTGGAATGCCCCTGTCGGTGATGATGACGAAAGCCGAAATCATGGACTGGGTGCCGGGATCGCACGCCTCCACCTTTGGGGGCAATCCCGTCTCGATCGCCGCCGCGCTTGCTACGCTCGACGTGATCGAGCGCGAAGGCCTTTTGCAGAACTCCGAAGAAGTCGGCAACTACATCAGGCAGCGCATGGCCGACTGGCCGCGCATGCAGGCCCTGGTCGGCGACGTCCGCGGACTTGGCTTGATGATTGGCGTGGAGTTGGTCTCCGATAAAGAGAAGAAGACGCCCGCCCCGGCCGAGCGTGACCGGGTCATCGAGCTAGCCTTTGAGCGCGGGATTCTGCTCCTCGGCTGCGGTCCGAACACCATCCGCATCGCACCTCCCCTCATTACCACCAAAGAGCAGGCAGAGATCGCGATGGACGTGATCGAAGAGTGTTTGAAGCTGGCAGTGAAGTAAGTCGTTTCTCTACTGCCCCGCCCTTGCGAGTCGACCAAGGGTGGGGCAATCTCTATTCTTTGCTCCGATGAGCTCTAGAGTGACAGCCGGGTATTCGGGAACTCCTTTGCCAAAAAAGCTCGGCATTCGAGAGAACTCTCGTGTTGTGTTGGTGCATTCTCCGGACCGCTTCGAACGAAAGCTCAGGCCGATCCCCCCAGGCGCAGAGATCGTCGATCGTGCCTCACAGAGCACCGTGGCAGTGCTCTTTGTGAGGTCGGAAGCCGAACTGATTCGTGAGGTTCCTCGCCTTGCAAGTGAACTTCCGCAGAAAGTTGCCTTCTGGATCGCCTGGCCCAAGCAGGCTTCCGGGATCAAGACAGACTTGAAGGAGGGACTGGTTCGTGAGTTCGGACTCACTCGCGGCTGGGTGGACTACAAGGTCTGCGCGATTGACGAAATCTGGTCGGGCTTGTGCTTTGCCCGCAAACGAAACTGAACCGAAGTTCCGCCAGAGGCTCGCAAAGCGCTAAGGGCAAGCTTCCTCGAACGCTCAACCGCCTTCGCCCACCTTCAGCACCGCCAGGAAAGCTTCTTGCGGGATGTCCACGCGGCCGATGCGCTTCATGCGCTTCTTGCCTTCCTTCTGTTTTTCGAGCAGCTTGCGTTTGCGCGTGATGTCGCCGCCGTAACACTTGGCAAGCACGTTTTTGCGCATAGCCGCAACCGTCTCGCGCGCGATGATCTTGGCGCCGATGGAAGCCTGAATGGGAACTTCGAACATCTGCCGGGGAATGAGTTCGCGCATCTTGCTGACGAGCGCCTTGCCGCGTTCATAGGCGAAGTCGCGATGCACGATGATCGAAAGAGCATCGACGGGATCGCCTGCCACGAGAATGTCCAGCTTCACCATGGGCGAGTCCCAGGTGCCGGAGAGGTGGTAATCAAGGGAGGCGTATCCGCGCGAAACAGACTTCAGCCGATCATAGAAATCGAGGACGATCTCATTGAGTGGCAGTTCGTATTGCAGCATCACGCGCGTGGCGCTCACATATTCGAAGCTCTTCTGTTTTCCGCGTTTCTCTTCGACCAGGGCGAGAATCCCGCCAACATATTCTTCGTTGGTGAGTATCGTGGCCAGAATCACCGGCTCCTCGACCTTCTGGGTTTCGCTGGGATTTGGCCAACGCGAGGGATTGTCGACCTCTATGAGCTCGCCATCGGTCTTAGTGATCTTGTAACGCACGCCGGGCGCCGTCGTGATGAGGTCCAGTCCGAACTCGCGCTCCAGCCGCTCTTGAATGATCTCCATGTGAAGCAGGCCCAGGAACCCGCAGCGGAATCCGAAACCCAAAGCCGCGGAACTTTCCGGCTCGAAAAAAAACGAAGAGTCATTGAGCCGAAGTTTTTCGAGAGCCTCCCTTAGCTGCGTGTGCTCGTGAGCGTCCACCGTGTAGAGGCCAGCGAAAACCATCGGCTTGATGTCTTCAAAGCCGGGCAGCGGCTCGATTGCGGGATCGCCGTCGTCGGTCACCGTATCGCCGATCTTGGTATCAGCAACATTCTTAATATTCGCGATGAGGAACCCGACTTCGCCGGCAACCAGTTCGTCCACCTCGACCGGCTTAGGGGTCAGCACACCCAGCGTTTCCACATCGAACACGCGGCCGTTCGACCAGAGCCGGATCTTCTGGCCCCGGTGCAGGCGCCCTTCGAAGACCCTCATCAGCACGATCACACCCCGATAGGGATCGAACCAAGAATCGAAGATGAGGGCTTGCAGCTTCCGCTCGGAACTTCCTCGCGGAGGATGCACACGCTTTACGATGGCTTCTAGGACATCGGGCACGCCCTGGCCGGTTTTGGCGCTTATGGGAATCGCATTGCTCGCGTCGAGCCCAACCGCGCCTTCAATCATCTCCTTTGTGCGGGCGATGTCGGCGCTGGGCAGGTCGATCTTGTTAATGACCGGAATGATCTCCAACCCATGGTTGATCGCGAGATAGGAATTGGCCAAGGTTTGAGCTTCAACCCCTTGCGATGCATCAACCACCAGCAACGCCCCCTCGCAGGATGCGAGCGAGCGGGAAACTTCGTAGGAAAAGTCGACATGGCCGGGCGTATCGATCAGGTTGACCTGATAAGCCTCACCATTCTGGGCGGTGTACGTCATGCGCACGGCGTGGGCCTTGATGGTAATGCCGCGTTCCCGCTCCAGGTCCATGGAATCAAGCACTTGTGCCTGCATCTCACGAGCGGTCAGGGCGCCGGTCAGCTCGAGCAGGCGATCGGCAAGAGTCGACTTGCCATGATCAATATGCGCGATGATCGCGAAATTGCGAATGTGCTGGGGATCCATGGGCGCGGCGTAACCCCAATTTTATCAGGCGGGCTAGGCTCGCCCATAGAAGGCAAGGGCTTGTTTAGAGCGCCTTCTCTTCTGGTTGCGGCACGGCGTCGGGGCGATCCATGAAGAAGACAGTAACTTCTTCGAAGACTTTTTTGCCCACATTCACCGCGCGATGGACGCGGTCACTTGGCTCCAGCCAGTAGACCTCTCCGGCTTTGATGGCCTCGCTATGGCTCTCACCGCCATCGCGGAACTCGACTCCCAGCTCGTCACCGCTCAGGACAACCGAGACACGATGGAATGGATCACGATGCCAGGGGGTCGACTGGCCAGGCGAGAGTTGCAATTTCCGCACTACGTAGTTGCCGCGGTGATGAATCAGGTTGCCGAAACCGGCGAATTCCATATGTTTTTTCCCGGACTGGAGTCGAAAATCCCAAGAACTAGCGATCTGCCCCGGGGTCCCCGAATACCTCGGCGGTGAACGCCTCGATCGTTGCACCTGACTTCCACGCACTCGGCGGCAGCCCGGCTTTGCGGCAGGTTTGCTCCAGAAATGCAATCCGGTCCCAGCCGTGCTCGACCGGAACCTGAGGCAGGAGCAATCCGCGATAACCCTGCTGGGAAATGATCAGACCATGACGGCCTACGGTTACGTCCTCTGCTTTGACGGGAAAAACCGGCGACAAGACGCTGATCGAAATCTTCAGCCCTGGTACCTCCGTCAACGTTACCGGGGTGAAGCGAGGGTCTTCAAATGCTGCAGATTGCGAGGTTTCCACCACGGTCTTGTACAACGGCATGACGGCCGTGGGGTAGCCCACGCATCCACGAAGTTGGCCGTTGGAATAAACCGTGGTAAACGCACCCCGCGACTCGGAAAGATGCGCGGAGGGCGAAAACGGCCGCGGCTCGCGGCTTTCGAGTGGTGCCAGGATTGCCTCATGGGCGAGTTGCAAAAGCGCAGTCCGCTCTTCCGAAGTATATTGGGGCTCAAGTTCCCACGGGCGGGGTGGTTTCGACGAGGTGTCAAATGACTGCGGCATTGCTCTTCTTACGCCGGCTCAGGATGAAGGCGCGGCGCCGACGTTTTTCTACATGGTGATCAATCTTCTTCCAGAACCCCACGAAGTAATCACCCGCAGACCAGAGCGACAGAACCACCATGAACCAGATCGCCACCAGCGCGATCCAGTGCACGGGAAAGAAATAGCCGCGATAAACGGGCCACTCCTTCCAGCGGTGGTCGAGAATTACCGCCACGACGGAGAAGATCTGCACGACCATTTTGAATTTGCCGAGGTCACTGGCTTCAATGGTGAAGCCTTCTGAGGCGGCAATGCTGCGCAGTCCACTGACCAGGAATTCCCTGCCGATGACGATGACGGCTACCCAGGGCGCGACCAGCGCCGGGTTGAACTTAACCAGAGTGATAAAAGCGGCTGTAATCAGCAGCTTGTCCGCCAAGGGATCGAGCAACATTCCCATGGTTGTGATTTGGCCACGTTTGCGGGCGATGTAGCCGTCGATTCCATCGGTAATCGAGGCGGCAATGAACAGGATGCAGGCAAACAACTCCTTCTCGCCATTGACGCTGGTGAGGCGGGTGGTGGAGAGCACCCAGATGAACAACGGGATGCTAAAGATTCTGGAAAGCGTGATGGAATTGGGAAGGTTCACAACTTAGCCACGTCTCTAAATTATGCTCCAGGGTGGAGTGCGAAGCAACGGAAAGCCAGACACTAGAAGAGTTCCTGGGGGGCGGCGGTTGCTCGACTCCCTGGGTTGGCGTACGATCACCTGCATCAGGGAGTTACTTATGAATTGTGAACGAAGCCTGATTGCAGCTGCCGTGTTCCTAATCACCGGACTAGGACTGATTTTCGGCTTCACCCACGGAAGCGTGGGGTTGGGAGCGGCTTATCCGGTTGCGGGAACAGCCCTCGACGTGTCTCTCAAGACCACAGGTCTACCTGCACTGGCAGGCGTCGTGGCCACGCTGATGGGCCTTCTGCTGCTCATCATTGCAGTCGTGCAAGCGGTGGCGGCCCAACTGCCCAGCGAACCGGCCAAAGCGGCCACGAGCAAAGCCGCCTAGGAAGAAAGACAGGGCTCAGAACGCCGGCCCCCGCCAGTTTCTGAAACCTTGCATTGGTTTACGGTTTTCCCGACGACTGATGCGCGATGATTTGGTCCTTGATCTTGTCGTAAGTGGCCTGTGGAATTACCTTCTTGGTCACTAAGTCGCGCTTGGTCTTGTAAGGCCGGTTCGAAATAATCTTCTGGGAGTAAGCGTCCCCGATTCCCGGCAACGCCTGCAGCTGATCCTTGGTGGCGGTATTGATGTCGAGCTTTTCAGATTCCGGGGTCGCGGTTTTCGCTTTGGCGGTGGATGTGGTCTGGGCCTTGGAATTCGCAGTTCCAGTGCCTGCCTGAGCTGAAAGGTTGGCGGTGAGAACCATTGCGACAACAGCCGTATAAAGAACAATCCAAAACCTGCGCATACTTGCTCCTTTTTGGCGTTTTAACCCAATGGGGGTCCTGAATCTCTGCCGGCGCCTGTCCACGCCTGAGCCCATTCCTAGCTGCCGCCTAGGCGTAAATTCCGCGCTGGCGGACGGTGTAGGCCACGCGGTCGATGGCCAACATGTAAGCGGCAATGCGGTTGTGCACGTTGTGCGTGTCGGCATATCGAACGACATCATGGAAAGAATTGATCATGATGTCTGCCAGTTGCTCGTTGACGACCGATTCTTTCCAGAAATACCCTTGACGGTCCTGTACCCACTCGAAATACGACGTTGTGACGCCGCCCGCATTGCAGAGGATGTCTGGAATTACGAAGACTTTGTTGGCAGCGAGGATTTCGTCTGCTGCTGCCGTGGTCGGCCCGTTCGCGCCCTCGGCAAGGATTCGGCAGCGAATCTTCGCCGCGTTGCGGCTGGTGATCTGGTTCTCGGTCGCGGCGGGAATCAGGATCTCGCATTCGCTCTCGAACAGTTCGACAGGATCGACTTTCTCCGCTTCCGGGAATCCTGAAATGTTGCGGTTCCGCTCGCGGTGTTCCCAGAGCGCGTCGAGGTCGATGCCCTTTTTGTTAAAGATCGCTCCGTCTACTTCGATGATGCCAATAATCTTGTACCCTGCTTCGTACATGAGCTTTGCTGCGTTGGATCCCACATTGCCGAAGCCCTGGACGATGACCCGGGTATTTTCGGGACGGAGGCCAAACTTCTTGATTGCCTGATCGCAGGTGATCATGATGCCCCGGCCGGTGGCTTCCCGGCGTCCGCGAGAGCCGCCGATGTTGATTGGCTTGCCGGTGACGACCGCGGTGACAGTCTGGCGCATGTGCATGGAATAGGTATCCATCATCCAGGCCATGACTTGTTCGTTGGTGTTCACATCAGGGGCGGGAACGTCTTTTTCAGGGCCGATGAATTCCACCAGTTCCGCGGTGTAGCGGCGAGTCATGCGCTCCAGTTCGCCGGGCGACATGTGGTGCGGATCGCAAATAATTCCGCCCTTGGCCCCGCCGAATGGAATGTTGACGACCGCACACTTCCAAGTCATCCAGCTGGCGAGGGCGCGGACTTCGTCAAGAGTCACATCCGGCGAGTAACGTACGCCGCCTTTGGCAGGTCCGCGGGCAATGGAGTGCTGGACGCGGAAGCCGGTGAATACTTCCAGGCGGCCATCGTCCATAGAAACCGGTATGTGAACGATCAGCTCACGATTGGGATAACGCAAGACCTTTACCAGGCCCTCATCAAGATTCAGCTTCTTCGCAGCAGCGTCGAAACGGGCGGACTGAGCCTCCCAAGGATTAATTTCCTGCTCGAGGGAAACGGTCATAAATTCTCCGTGCTACCAAGTTAGCTCTGCAGATGAAAGGGTACGAGGCCCGCATGCTGGCACAAGCGGCGGAGAAAAACCCAGCTGCCGCCAGCCCCAGGCAAACGTCCTATCTTATGCGTGGGGAGGTAAGCTAGCAAGCTAAGAGGGTTTACCACCTCCGCAAGCGCCCGAACCGGGGAGCCGATCAGTCCTTAGTGACCTGAAATCAAGACCTTAAGCCGTAGCTATCGACCGGTTGGTTTGCAGGGCTGGTTCGCGGCCAGCTAGTGTCATCAGTAGGCCCTGCTTAGGGCGGAGAGTAAAACTGGGCGATGGGATGACCGCATGTCCTCGAAGCGTCCGCAACTGAAAGCGCTGAGCGATAGTTGCGAGCAACAGCGTGGCTTCCATCATTGCGAACGTGTTTCCGATACAGATTCGGGGGCCTCCACCGAATGGGAAGTAGGCGAATTTCGGAAGCTTTTGCATCGCCGGATCGAGCCAGCGGTCGGGATCGAACTTCTCCGGGTCAGTGAAATATCTGGGATTGCGATGCATGATCCACTGGCTCATCACAATGTTTGCGCCCGATGGGATCCTGTAGCCTCGAAGTTCGAAATCTGACACCGCGGTGCGGGCCAGGCTCCAAGCCGGCGGATACAAACGCATCGATTCCTTGATCACGCATTCCGTGTAGGGGAGTGCGGGCAAGTCGGAGAATTCAGGAGATCGATCTCCCAACACTTGCCGAAGTTCCGCATGCAGTTTCTCCTCGACTTCTGGATTTTCGGACAGCAGATGCCAGGTCCAGGAGAGCGCGAGCGCCGTGGTCTCGTGGCCCGCTAGCAGAAACGTCAGCACTTCGTCGCGGAGTTGCTTATCGCTCATGCCGGTTCCATCTTCGTCGCGTGCGCCGATCAACATGGAGAGGAGGTCGCCCGCGTCGGACTTGCTCTGGCGGCGGGAAGCTATGATCCGGTAAACGCTCTGGTCCAGCTGGCGTACGGCGCGGCGTACACGCGTCATCGTGGGGGTGGGCAAGTAGCGCGCGGCCGGCGGAAACAGCATGCGTGCTCCGGTCGTGTTCCGCATGAGAACTTGCACCGCGGAAGAAATGGCGCCAAGTTCCTCCGCTTCTACGCCGAAAAGGCAACGCAGGACAATGCGCAGCGTGAGCCGCATCATGTCGCGGTGGATTTCGCGGGTTTCACCCGCTTGCCACGATGCCAGCATTTCCTCGCTGTAGCACGTCATGATCCGGGCATACGAACTGATTCGCTCCCGATGAAATGCCGGCTGCGAGAGCCGGCGTTGCCGCAGCCAAGACTCGCCTTCATTCGTAAGTAGTCCCTGGCCAAAGAACCAGCGGCTGTTCTGGACCACACGATCCTTTTGAAAGTTCTGCGCGTTGCGGATGAGCACCCATTCGACCAGGTCAGGGTCATTCAGGAAGTACACATGCAGCCAGATCGCACGGTAATAGAAGATATCGCCATACTCGCGTGCCCAGCCGAGGAACGTTCCCAGCGGATCGTTTCCGGCAAGTGGCATGTTGCCGTAGGGAAAGTGCGGTTTGGGGCCGGGAGGTCGCTTCATGGCGGCAGGCTTCAGTTTATCGTGGAACAGAGGCCACTGTTGCCCCTCGGTCGGCAGCGTGCGCACATTGACGTCCCCAACTTCGAGGCTCAGACTAATGGCAGTGTTGCGAAACCAGGAGCGCCTTCTCAAACTTTGGATCGCGATTGTTCTGCCCGCCGTCTTATCGATCGCAGCTATCGGCGAAAGCGCCGATCCTGCATGGCTGCGATATGAAAACTTCAAGAACACCCCGAGCGGAACCCCTCATCTAATCGCCATCGTGGGCCCCGGGCCCGTTCTGCGCAGCGCGGGCCAAGAACTCGTCCGGGCGCTTGGGACTCATGCAGCAACTGGCGGACGTGCCGCTACGCTACCCCCGAAAGACGCATTTGTTCTCGGTCCGCTGAAATCCCTGAAGGCCTACTTCCCCGCATTGAAGCCAGCACGGGTGCTCTCCCCGGATGGCTTCTGGCTGAAGACCGTGCAGCAAAAGGGAAGAAAGTACTGGCTGATTGCCGGGGGCAATGATCGTGGGGTTCTCTACGGAACGTTTGCCCTGTTGCGCAAGCTGGCTCAGAGGCAAGATGTTTCCTCTCTCGATGAGATCGAGAATCCTTCCGCGCCCATTCGCTGGGTGAGCCAGTGGGACAACCTCAACGGAAGCATCGAGCGCGGCTACGCCGGCAGTTCCATCTTTTTCGAAGGCGGAAAAGTTCGAGACGACCTGACGCGAGCGAGCGAATATGCACGGCTGTTGGCGTCGACTGGCATTGACGCGTGCTCGATTAACAACGTGAACGCAGATCCGAAAATCCTCGGGCAAGATTTTGTCCCTCAGTTGGCGCATGTCGCCCAAGCCTTTCGCCCCTGGGGAGTGCGACTGGCGATCTCGGTTGACCTGAGCGCACCCAAGAGCGTTGGCGGACTCGCTACGTTTGACCCTCTCGATCCGCAAGTGGCGCGCTGGTGGACGAAGACTGTCGATGGAATCTACCGCCAAATCCCCGATTTCGCCGGATTCGTGATCAAGGCAGACTCGGAAGGACGTTCGGGTCCCTCGCAATACGGACGCAACGCTGCCGATGCCGCGAATGTGATTGCCCGTGCGCTCCAGCCGCACGGTGGCATCATGCTGTACCGCGCCTTCGTGTACAACCATCACCTCGACTGGACCGATGCGAAAGCCGATCGCGCGCGCGCGGCCTATGACTATTTCCATCCGCTCGACGGAAAGTTTGAGGACAATGTTGTCCTTCAGATCAAGCATGGGCCGATCGATTTCCAGGTGCGCGAGCCGGCATCACCCTTGTTCGGGGCCATGAAGCAGACGAGCCAAGCCGTGGAGTTGCAGGTGACGCAGGAATACCTTGGCCAGCAGCGGCACCTGGTGTTCCTCCCGCCTATGTGGAAAGAAACCACGCTCGACTTCGACATGCATGTCCGGGGCGTCACCCCGGTGAAAGACATTGTATCGGGGAAGGTTTGGAATCGAATCTTGGGCGGGTATAACGCGGTGGTGAACGTCGGGCTTGATCGCTACTGGCTGGGACACCCGCTGGCGATGGCCAATCTCTACGGCTATGGGCGCCTGGCGTGGAATCCTAATTTGAGTTCGGAACAGATCGCCGGAGAGTGGATCCGGCTTACCTTTGGAAACGATGAGAAAGTTGTCCACACGATTGCACGCATGTTGCTTTCCTCGTGGCGTACGTACGAGAACTACACCGGGCCGTTGGGACTGCAGACGCTCACCGACATCACCGGCCCACATTACGGACCGAACATTGAGTCGTCTGAGAACAATGGCTGGGGGCAATGGCACCGCGCCGACGCGAAAGGCGTCGGCATGGACCGAACGGTCTCGAGTGGTACCGGATTTATCGGCCAGTATTCGCCGGAGGTGCAGAAGATCTACGAACCACTGGAGAAGTGTCCAGACGATTTGCTTCTCTTCATGCACCACGTGCCTTATACGTTCGTGCTGCACTCAGGGAAGACCGTGATCCAGCACCTTTATGACTCGCACTATGCGGGAGCCGAAGAGGCGTCCACGCTGGTGAACGAGTGGAGGTCTCTTCAAGGCCTTATCGACGATGGGCGCTATCACGAAGTGCTGAATCGGCAGGAATATCAATCCGGGCACGCCCTCGTGTGGAGGGATGCGGTCGTAAACTACTTCCACAAGCTCTCTGCTATCGAAGATGTGCAGGGGCGAGTGGGGCATGACCCGAACCGGATTGAAGCCGAAAGCATGCAGCTGTCCGGTTATTCCCCAGCTGAGGTAACCCCTTGGGAGACGTCTTCCGGGGGCAAGGCCGTGGTCTGCAATGGTGGTGGCGCTTGCGTCGCCAGCTTCCCGTTCAATCGGGAGGCCGGAGTCTACAAGATTGCAGTTCAATATTTCGATCAGAACAATGGGGTCTCGCGCTACCAACTGCTCGTCGATGATCACGCCATCGATTCCTGGGCCGCGGACGATCGTCTGCCTTCGGACAAGATGAATGGGCACACCTCAACCCGCCACACCACAACGGGAGTGGAGTTGAAGCCAGGAAGTGTGGTGAAAATTGTGGGCCATCCCGATGCGGACGAACCGGCGCCATTGGACTACCTCGAGGCCACTCGGACGGGCGGGGGCGAACGTCCGTAACCGAAGGAATCCCTCCTGCGATTGACGAACTGTGCCCTACGCTCCACACTGAAACGTCATGAAAAAGTTGCGTGTAGGAATTCTTTTTGGCGGCCGCAGCGGCGAGCACGAAATTTCATTGCTCTCGGCGGCCTCTGTCTTCCAAGCGATTGATAAGGAAAAATTCGAAGTCGTGCCGATCGGCATCACCAAGGAAGGTCGCTGGGTGACTTCCGGCGAAGCGGAGCGTCTGCTCTCCGGTAAACCGCCCCAACAGGAACGTCATCTGCGTGCCGGAGATCCCGGAGCCACGCCTGCTGCGGCGGTATTGCAGAACGGCGAGGCGTTCGTGATGCCGCCCGAACCTCATGGCCCGGGCCTAGAACCATTCCAGACCGATGCGCTCGCTCGCCGGGTTTCGGATCGTGCTATCAACGTGGACGTAATCTTTCCGCTATTGCATGGTACTTTTGGCGAAGACGGAACCGTGCAGGGTCTGCTCGAACTCGCCGACATCGCATACGTCGGGGCAGGAGTCCTCGGCTCGGCAGCGGGAATGGACAAGGATGTTATGAAATCCCTTTTCCGCGCTGCCGGTTTGCCGATCGTAAAGCATGTGACCGTGTTGCGCAGCGAGTGGAGGGCCAAGCCAAAGGCTGTACAGAAGTTGGTTGAGAGCAGGCTGAAGTATCCGGTCTTTGTGAAACCGGCCAACCTGGGCTCGTCGGTGGGAATTTCGAAGGCGCGCGATCGCAGCCAACTTGCTCCCGCGATCGACGAAGCGGCCAAGTTCGATCGCAAGCTGGTGATCGAAGAGGGCGTCGGTGGCAAAAAGCATAAAGCGCGCGAGATCGAATGCGCGGTCCTCGGCAATGACAATGCCCGGGCTTCGGTGGCGGGCGAGATCGTTCCCAGCGCGGAGTTCTACGACTATTCCGCGAAATACCTGGACGAAGGGTCGCAGCTCATCATCCCCGCGAAGCTGACGAAATCAGAGATGAAAGAAGTGCAAGCGCTCGCGATTGCTGCTTTTCGAGCCGTAGACTGCTCCGGACTTTCGCGGGTTGACTTTCTGATGGATCCGAAGTCGCGCAAGATTTATCTGAATGAGATCAATACCATGCCAGGATTCACCTCGATCAGCATGTATCCCAAACTTTGGGCTGCTTCCGGAGTGAGTTATCCCGAACTGATCGAACAATTGATACAACTTGGCCTGGAACGCCACGCGGACAAAAAGAAGAATCAATACAGCCGCTAAGCTTGCTTGTTGTGCTCATCTTCTTTCGCTTTTCAGGGTGGCCGGGTCAAGTTTCTGCCCCGGAACATCTCGAGGCGAGGACAGCGGGACTGGCTGCATTCATCCCGTAGAATGAGATGGAGTCTGCTGGCAGTAACTCTGGGCACCAGCACGCGACCAGAGGGGCAGCTAGAGGAGGGACTCGAGTGGCGGCCCGGGGGCCGCCAAATGTCGGGGAATCTCGGAATGGATATGACATGGATCACCGGCCGTCTAGCCCTGGGCGGTGGAATTTGGAATCCGGAAAATATGGCAGCGGTAGCGCGCGCCGGAGTCACGCACATCATCGACATGCAAATTGAGTTCGACGACACGCCGCTGGCTAGGCCGCATGGCATTGAGGTGTTGTGGAATCCAACCGACGACGACTTTCAGCCGAAGCCGCCGGAGCTGTTTCAGCGCGGTGTCGAGTTCGCCGAGAAGGCGATGCAGGATGAAGCCGCCCGCGTCTTCGTGCATTGCGCTGCCGGTGTTCATCGCGCCGCCATGATGACGCTGGCGATTTTGTGTGCGGATGGCTGGGACCTCGAGGACGCGATGCGAACGATCGTCTCGCGGCGGCCGGTGGTGGATTTCGCCGATGTTTACGTCGAGAGCGTGGAAAGGTTCCTGGGAGAAAAAGTGCCGGAATAGGTCCTGAGCCTAGTCTTAAGCGGCATCGAGGGTTTCGAAAGCAGATTTCCCCGAAGGCCCCGCAATCGCGGCTTCGGACCACAAAAACTTCAAACCTGGTCTGAGCACGATGGTCGATAGCGTCAGATCAAATGTGCCTGCGCCCACGTCTGTACCGCCCCTGCAAAACCGTGCCACACCGAGGTGCGTGAGAACAAGATCGCAATCCATTGGGTGGTGATGAGAAATGCTGCAGCGCCAAGCGTCGAACGTTGGCATTTGCGCGTGGACCAAAGATCGTAAGCGATCAGCAGCAGTAGGAAGGCGTAGCCGCACACGATGTCTACGGGTGCCTTCCTGTGCGCGAACTGGAACGGAAGGCGGGCGATGGCAGCGGTCATGAGGGAGACGTTGGCCACGAGAATAATTCGTTTATGGGCTTGCGGATTCCGGCGCTCTCGAAACGCAAAATACATCAAGGCTGCGAACCCAACCACGCTGACCAGCGGGATCGAATAGAACGCCAATGGATCTCGCCCTGGCACCCGGGGAGGCCTAGCCAGTGAATCCGTGGCGGCCCAGACGCCTAAAACAAGCATGAGGGCCGCCATCACCATACCCGCCATGCCGAGCCGCTTATGGATGTCGGTCCTGCCCATCGAAGCCAGCGAGGTCTGCCCGATCAGCAGCAACATCCAACAGGAAAACACCGCTCCGTGAACGTGGATGATGGTGCTCGGTAAGGACGCCCGGAACGTTCCGGCGAAATAGTAACTCGGCCCAAAGCCGCTGATGACCAACCCGAGCATCAGGGCGGCGATGCCAGAAAAGAAATAGTGATCGTAACGGCGTCCGGGGAGCGCGGTCGCTTGCTTCGTATTGATCGCTGCAGTTGCCGTTGCCATCAGATCCCCAGGGAGCAGGCGAATCGCGAAAACCGGACAGGATTATACGGTACTTTTTCGCCCGCTCGGGTCTCTAGTTAGGTGCGCAAGGCTTCGAGCACGCGGTCGACTTCTTCTTCGCTGTTGTAATGAACGAAGCCGATGCGGAGGAGGCCGCCGTCCCGCTCGACGCCGAGGCGCTCGGTGAGGCTGAGTGCGTAGTAATTGCCATCCCAAGTAAAAATGCCGCGGTCGCCAAGTTTTCTGGATAGTTCCGCGGGAGGATGACCTTCCATGCGGATGGCGAATGTGGGGCACCGGAAGGCAATGCGCGAGGGATCGGAAATTCCGTAAAGCCGCAGGCTCGGAGTTTCCCCGAGACCGCGCAGCATGCGCAACGAAAGGCCGTGTTCATGGGAGTGAATGACGCGGTAAGCAGAGCGCAGCAAGTCCCTGCGCAGGTTCGCCGCACCTCGCAGGTCTTCCTTCGCCGGCCCGGTGCCACCTGGTTGGGCACCTGTGTCCGGGACCGCTTGTGCCCGGGTGCGCCGTCCAAGTTCCGCGAGGTAGTCGACGCATGCTTTGACCCCCGCCATGCCTTCGTGGTTCAAGGTGCCCATTTCCCAACGGCCCGGAACGGCATCGGTATTGGGGCGCACCTTGTAAGGATGCAGGCGCTCCAAGAGCTCGCGCTTGCCATACAGCGCTCCCACGTGCGGACCGAAGAACTTGTATGTCGAACAAGCGAGGAAATCGCAGTCGAGATCGCGGACATCAATGAGTCGGTGAGGCGCATAGTGTACGGCGTCGATGTAGGCCATGGCTCCTACGTCATGCGCCATCCGGATGATCGTCTTGGCGTCGTTGATTGTGCCGACCGCATTCGAAGCGTATCCGGCAGCGACAACTTTGGTACGCGCTGAGAGCTTGCGCGCGAGGTCGTCCATGTCCAGGGTGCAATCCTGCTCGCGGATGTCCGCGAACTGAATCTTCACACCTCGTTCCTCGAGCGCCTGCCAGGGAGAGACGTTGGCGCTGTGGTCGAGATTCGTGACCAGAATCTCGTCGCCCGGGCCGAGCTCGCGGCCGATCGAGCGGCTGACCGCGAACGTCAGCGTGGTCATGTTGGGGCCGAAGACGATTTCCTCGGGATCGGAACCAAGCAAGTCGGCAATCGCGGAACGGGCGCCGGCGATGAGTTCGTCGGTCTCCGAGCTGGTAGCAAAGGCGCCGTGCGTATTGGCGTTACTCGTTTTCAGGTAGTGAGTGACCGCATCGATCACCGATTGCGTGACCTGCGTTCCCCCGGGACCGTCGAGGAAAGCAGCGGGCTGGCCCTGGATTAGGCGCGAAAGCGATGGGAAGTTCGAGCGGACCCAAGTGAGGTCAAGTTTGGGGTTGAGGTCGGCGCGGGGTAAGGAGTTGAGGATGGTGGTCATAACTGGTAAAGCTCAAGCTCGAACCCCTTCCTTCTGGGGTGTCTTCGCCAAATTCGGGGACAGCGCCACTTGCGAAAGCCGTGCGGGCCGGGGCAAGGCAGAACCACGCGCTAACCCATCATGCTGGTGCGTTCGGGCTGGATCTTCAACATCACGCGCACTTCGTTGGCCTGGCGGTAAGGATATTTGTCCACGCCGAGATATTTCTTAGCCATCTTGTCGATGTGCTCGGCAGCGCCCTGTTCGGTAATCTCGACCACCCGGCCGCGGATTTCGAGGTAACGGTAAGGATTCTCGGGATCGATGATGGCGAGTGCCACCCGCGGATCGCGGCGCATGTTCTTGTCCTTTTGACGGCCCTTGGCGGTGTTGACGACGACGAGGTCGCCTTCAAGATCACACCAAACGGGCGTGACCTGCGGGCTGCCGTCGGGCATCAAGGTGCCGAGACTGGCGAATGCGCGCTTGGTGAAAAGATCGCGATACTTATCGGGGATCACTTGCGACATGAGCTTCTCCTTGCTGGAACCCAACGCCGGACATTATAGAGCCATCAGCCTTCGCTCGTCGGTCCCTTGGGTCCGGCCTCTCCGGGTGGACGGCCCATGCGGAGCGGTCGTAAACATTACGCCCTTGAGTGGGCTGGTTGAGGCCTAGGAATCCGGGCCCTTGGGCTGCCGCGTCGCGGTCTTACTTTGAAACCGCCAGGTAGGGCAGGTTTCTGTTTGTCTGATCGGGAGAGCCGAGCCCGTAACCCATCAGGTAGGTACTGTCGACGAGGAAACCGAAGTAGTCGGGCTGCAATTGCACCCGTCGAGCAGCCTGCCGATCGAGGAGCGCGGCGGTCTTGACCGTCGCCGCGCCCCGCGCGCGCAGGTCATTCAGGAGGAATTCGGTGGTGATGCCGGAGTGCAGAATGCCTTCGACTAGAAGAATGTGCTGGTCCTGAACGGCGATGTCGTGGCTGAAGAAGATCTCAAGCATGTTGCCGAGATCCTCGCGGTATTGGGGTTTGATGAATTGGCAGACGACCGGCAGCTCGATGGCACGAACCAGGTCGGAGAGAAAGATGAAGCCGTTTTCAAGTACACCCAGCGCATGGATGGTTTTTCCGGCGTAGTCGTGGGAAATCTGCCGAGCCATCTCGCGGACGCGCTTTTGGACCTGCTCGGCGGAGATCACAACATTCGAAGTGGACGGTGTGGCCATCGATTCCCCAAGTCCTCCTAATGATCCTTCGTCAGAGCCTGCTCGGTAATAAGAATTCCGGTTCCGTTTAAGGCCCGGCAATCGCGATGCACGCCAAAGCCGCGTACCCAGATCACTTCTTCGCCGCTTGCGATCACCGGCCAGCATTTCTTTTCCGCACCCGTGATGTGGCGGTCCTGCAAGAGCTCTTTAAGCTTTTTTGGCTCTTTCCTGTTGACCGGCCAGAAGCGATCGCCGGCACGCCAGTTTCGCACCTTCAGATTCTCTGCGAATCGTGCGTCCAGCAGGTGAGCGGGATTATAACCCGCGTCGTCGTCGCTGTTTACCGGAGAGAAGCAGGCTCGGATCAGGGCGGCTTGCGGGAGTTCAACCCAGCCGGGGACCGAGAGAGGATATTCGTAGTCGGTGTTACCGGCCGCTCCCCCGGACTCAAAGGAAATAAATTCCTTCTGCCGTCGCGCCACCCACCCGGAAACGAGAGCAGTAGAGGCGCTTTCTTGCGGCAACGCGAGGACTGCCTCGACGTGGCGGAATTCGAGAGCCAGTCCTATTGTCTCCGCCGCGGCTCGAATCAGCCGGCGCCTGAGCGCGAGCGGAAGATCGAGCAGCAGAGAATAGTTGAGAGTCCCGCCGGGTGGTCTTCGGGACCAGACCGAGGGGAGATGGCGCTCAGTCTCGTGTGCCCAGAATTGTTCATCGCCGCGGGCGATCTGGGCGGCGTCAGCAAGTTTGTGCCGAACGTCGGGATTTACGTGCTCGATGAGTTTGGGTAGGACCTCGCGACGAACGCGATTTCGCGTGTGATGCAGTTCGGCGTTGCTGGAGTCTTCACGCCAAGGCTGGCGGATTTCGCTGAGGTAAGCTTCTAACTCGCCCCTCTCGACCGCAAGCAGCGGGCGAACAATTGCGAGCCGCTCACTTCCCCCGGGCTGCTCCACCAGTATCGACGGATAGATACCGGCTAGTCCGCGCGTGCCCGCCCCGCGAGAGATTTTCAGCAGAACAGTTTCGGCCTGGTCATCGAGCGTGTGGGCCGTTGCGAGCTTGTTGAATGAACCTTCCCGAAGGAGATCTTCGAGATAGCGGTAGCGGAGTTGGCGGGCGGCGGTTTCGATACTCAGTTTGTTTTTTTGGGCGTGAGCCCTCACGTCACGCCGGGCACAAAGGAATGGCAGACCGTAATCCGATGCGAGCTTGCGGACGAATTCCTCGTCGCCATCCGACTCTTCGCCGCGAAGGCTGTGGTTCAGGTGAACTACGGAAAGCACCAAACCCAGCTCATCGCGCATTTCATGCAGGATTCTGAGGAGAGCGACCGAGTCGGCGCCTCCCGACACGGCCACACCGACCCGGTCTCCGGGAGCGAGAAGGGCGTGCGTCTGAGCGTAGCGGACTACGGATCGGCAAAGCGCATGCACTGGGTAATGGTACATCGATGGGGGAGGACGGAAGAGCTTGCTTCGTGGCGCCCGTACCCCCGCCTTACACCCAAATGCGGCTTGAGCAGGCTAGCTGAACCGAACGACGTTTCAGGCGATTTCGACCTCGATTTTCTTGGTCCCGGGGTCGAGTTGGATCACCTTGAAGCTGCGGATTTGGCCTGCCGCCAGATCTGAGGTGGCGGCTTGGGTCACGGATCCGGACTTCCATTTGGCTGCTAGCATCGAACTTAACGATTGCAGGTCGGCGGTTCCGCGGGATTGCTGGTCGCCGGAGTTTGCGTTTCGAGAGGTTGTGCCGGCTCGGCAGACTGCACGGATGCCCTGGCCGAGTTCAACGGTTGCGAAGTTGCCAGAGATTTCGGCCACGCGGCCGCTGACGATGTCTCCCACCTTCCGCTCCGCCAGGTACTCGTCGATGCTGGTGGGTACCATCTGCTTGATTCCCAGCTTGAGTCGACGCTTTTCGACATCCATGGCGAGTACTTGTGCCTTGACTACCTGGCCGATTTTGAAAACATCGGACGGGTGATTCACGCGCTTTTCGGCACTGATGTCGCTCACATGGACCATCCCTTCGATGCCCTCTGCCACCTGCACGAAGGCGCCGAACTTCTGCAGGCTGACCACTGGGCCTTCGACGATCGAGTCCAAGGGAAACTTACGTTGTGCGTCCGCCCAGGGATCTCCGAGCGCCTGCTTCAGGCCAAGAGAGATGCGTTTTTCCCCGGGATTGATCCCCAGAATGATGGCCTCAACGATCTCGCCGACTTTGACCAAGTCACCCGGGGTGCGAACCTTTTTTACCCAGGACATCTCGGAGATGTGAATCAGGCCTTCGACTCCGGGTTCTAGTTCTACAAAGGCACCGAAATCCGCCAGACGGCTCACGGTGCCTCTCACGCGCTCGCCGATTTTGTATTTGCCGGGAACGGCATCCCAGGGGTGAGGTTGGAGCTGTTTCAGACCGAGAGAGACTTTTTGTTTGGCCGTGTCGAGCTTGAGGATCTTGGCCTCGACTTCCTGTCCAACCGAGAGCACATCTGCGGGGGAGTTCACGCGCGCCCAGGAAATGTCGCTGACGTGGAGGAGTGCGTCCATTCCGCCGATGTCAACGAAAGCACCATAGTCGGTGAGGCTGCGGACAGTTCCCGTGACCGTATCGCCTTCCTTCAACTCCGAGTACCGCTGGCGTTTGGCCGTCCGTTCTTCTTCTTCGAGAACCACGCGACGGTCTACCACGATGTCTTCGTCAGCGACATCGAGTTTAATGATGCGGCAGCGGATCTCTTGCTCGACCAGTTTTTCCAAATCGGCCGCATCCTGAACACCGCTTCGTGAAGCCGGCATAAAGGCTCGAACGCCCACATCCACGCTGACGCCGCCTTTTACAACGCCAGTCACGGTTCCAAGAATGGTGGATTTTTCTTTGAAAGCCTTCTCGAAGGCGTCCCAGTCGGTGGGCCGCGAAATCTTGGCGCGCGTGAGCAGGTAGTAGCCCTCGGGATCGCGGCCTTTGATGGCGACCTTCATCTTGTCGCCAGGCTGTACGGCTTCGCCGCGCAATTCACCGATCGAGAGAACACCTTCCGTCTTGAATCCAACATCGAGGACCACCGAGTCTGCGGTCACGGAGATGACGGTGGCTTCGCGCCAGCCCTCTGATTTTTGTGTGGATTGATTGCGTTCGAATTGTTTAAGGATATCGCCGAAAGACTCATTGGAGCGCGTTTCGCGGTGCGGTTCCGGTGTGGTTTGATTGGACATCATTGCCTATGACCCTGAAGGGATGGAGTGAGTCAAGAATACAACAGGAGCGGTTCGTTCGTTTTTGGAGGCAGACTTTCGAAATCGAGGTAAGTGGAGGTGGGATCCTTGCTGCCATTCTGCTTGAGGGAGGCAACGGCGTCCTTCCATTCCTTAGGGAAAAGATCTCACACACGATTTGAGCAGCCCCGTTGGCATGCCATCTGCTTGCTGGTTCCACATATGGCAGGGGACCGGAATATTGAGTCAGCCCTGAGCGCGAGACGTCGCCTAGGCCGCCCTAGACGTCCGCATGGCTTCGATGCCGTCAAGGGCATTCCACAGTGCCTGGGCCGCTTTTTCGGCGGCCGCAAGCGCGTGCTGTTCGGCTACCGGATTGTCTTCGACGATCCGCTCGAGCTGATTGCGCCACACGTTCGAGTGATAAACGTCAGCCGTTGTGTGAACGGTGAAGTAACCGTACGTTCTCTCGTCCGCGCCGTAAATCTCGCGAAGGCCGCGAGCCTTCTCTGCGGCCACGCGCGGAACCTGCGATTCGTAGGCGTAGAAGGCAGCCAGAGCTTCCTCGGGTGCTCCCTCACGAGCAACGTCGTGGAAATGGGAGATCAGATTTTTGACTGCAGCGAGGGGCGGCGCATCGACGTTGCGGCTTCCACCCATGCCCTCGGCGAAATCAAGCCAAAGCTCGGCGTGGGGGCGCGAGCCGTCAGCACCCGACTCTTCGTCACGAGTGGCGAGAACGGCCTGGCGAAGGTGTCCATGAGGGAGGCGTGCGGCAAACTCGTCGAGGTAGGCGGGAAACGCGTCCACCTGATGGTAGTACTGGTGGGCGTATTCGCGGAGATCGCTGGGAGTCAGTTTGCCCTCAGACCAAGCCTTATAAAAAGGATGGCAAAGCAGGTCGTACTTTGCGACGCGCATGTCCAATTGCTGAGCGAATTCCTGCGAAGTCATGTTGTCCTCCGGATGAGTGAGTTCATAGTACGAGGGGTGTAGGTTTCCGTGCAAGACGGGACCCATCGAGGTTTGCAGGACGTGCTTGTGAGTGCAGTGGTAGCCCAGGGCGGAGTTGTTAGAATTACAGGAGCGGGTTGAGGTTTGGAGTCCTCTAGCTCCAGCATCTCGCAAGATCGGCGAGACCAAGCTCATTTGCATGCTATTTACCGAGCAATTCGATGTAGTTGTGGTCGGAGCCGGACATGCCGGCTGCGAGGCATCCGTGGCCTGCGCGCGCATGGGTTTAAAGACTGCACTCTACACGCTCAATGTGGACTTGATTGCACAGATGTCGTGTAATCCCGCGGTCGGAGGAATCGCCAAGGGACACCTGGTGCGCGAAGTTGATGCTTTGGGCGGAATTATGGGCGAGGTGACGGATGCGGTCGGTATCCAGTTCCGGCTGCTGAATACCTCGCGAGGGCCAGCCGTATGGTCGCCACGAGCGCAGTGCGACAAGCAAGCCTACCGCCTTAAGATGCGAGAGGTATTGGAGTCGCAGGCAAATCTCCAAATCAAGCAGGCGGAAGTGGCGGATCTGATTGTGGACGAACTTCGCCCTGTGGATGACCTCAGTGTGTGTTCCCGACAAGTGCTCGGAATCAAGCTGCGCGATGGACGTACGGTCGCCGCGAAAGCCGTGATTATTACCACCGGGACTTTTCTCAATGGACTGATTCATTGCGGAGAACAGCAGTACCCGGCGGGAAGATCCGGTGAGCCGCCGGCGATCCTGCTCGGCGAAGCTCTAAAGAAGCTCGGATTGCGTGGCTGCAGGCTGAAAACCGGCACACCGCCGCGTCTCGATGGGCGCACCATCGACTGGTCGAAGTTCCAAGCTCAGCCCGGCGATCCCGATCCGACACCGTTCAGCTTCCGAACGAAACGGGTGACCCACCATGACTCGCAAGTTCCCTGCTACATCGCGTGGACGACCGAACAGACACACCGGATGATTCGCGAGAACGTTCACCGCTCGCCGATGTACAGCGGACAGATTCAATCGATTGGGCCTAGGTATTGCCCCTCGATTGAAGACAAGATTGTAAAGTTCCCGGATAAGGCCACCCACCAGCTGTTCTTGGAGCCAGAAGGCCTGAACACGCATGAGATTTACGTAAATGGGATGAGTACATCGTTGCCGGTCGAGGTGCAACTGGCAGTCCTCAAGTCGGTGCCCGGCCTGGAGACGGCGGAAATGCTGCGGCCGGGGTATGCGATCGAATACGACGCGATTGATCCCACAGAGTTGGAGAGAACGCTCGAAACAAAGAAGATCGCTGGCCTCTTCCTGGCAGGGCAGATCAACGGGACCTCGGGTTATGAGGAAGCCGCATGTCAGGGACTGATGGCTGGGATCAATGCCGGATTAAAAGTCAAAGCTCAAGCGCCGCTGATTCTTGATCGGACAGAAGGGTACACGGCGATTCTTATTGACGATCTGATTTCGAAAGGTACCAACGAGCCCTACCGGATGTTTACTTCCCGGGCGGAGTTCCGGCTGCACTTGCGTATCGACAATGCTGATCGGCGGTTGACGCCACACGGTCGGCGCGTGGGCCTTATTTCCGACGAAGCCTGGACGGATCATCTGGCGAAGCAAGAGCGTCAGGGGCGCATGAAACAAGTGCTAGAAAAGGCGCGACTGACCTCGGAGATGGCGCAAGACATTCAGAACTCGGCGCTCTCCGCTCAACCGCCGTCAACCGCAGGTCCTAGGCCGCACCCAGAAACGGAAGCTGATCAAACGCATGAGGCCTCTCTCCCCCAGGGCTTTGATTTTTCTGGAGCCGTTGGGCAAACGCTCGCACAGCTATTGAAGCGGCCGGAGATCACAATTGAATATTTGGTGCCAGTCTTGGAGAAGCTGGCGGCTGATTTCTTCCACCAGGCTGAGGGCCGGCGACCGATAAGCGTCCTTCCCTCCTCCGTGCGCAACGAACTTAAGGCGGTCGAGACCGAGATCAAATACGAGGGCTACTTGCAGCAACAGCAGCGCGCGATTGAAAGGCTGAAAAAGGCTGAACAGCGGAATATTCCCGACTGGTTCGACTATCGATCAGTGAGCGGGCTCTCGCGGGAGATGCAAGAGAAGCTGATCAAGATCCGGCCGCGGACACTCGGGCATGCGTCGCGGATTCCGGGAGTGACGCCGGCCGCAGTATCGCTGGTCAATGTCTACATCGAAATCCAAGGGAAGCGGCGGGAGCAGGCGACGGCTCATATCTAACTACACAGCCCACTTCCTACCCCCGCAAAGCCTATTCCTTGCCCGCCTCCCCCTTCATGGGGCAATGTTCAAGCGGCGTCTTCCCACTTTTTGTAAGGATGATTCGTGTCGTTCTCGGTTCCCCCTACAGGCGGCGAATCACGGAGGAGATCGTAATCCAGGGAACGAGGGGGACCGCCCATGTCGAGAGACTACGGCCACTCCTCTCGTCCGAACGAGCCTATTGTTTGCCAGCCTCCGCCACATGGAGCAGTATTCAAGGACCTTTTTCCCACTTTTTGTAAGAATGATTCGTAACCTTCTTGGTTACCGCAGCAGGGAACGAATCACACGCTACTTGAGCAAAACATAACGTCCGCGATCGGTGAAAAGGATTGACAGGCACATGACCACAAACAGGAGGTCGTAATGCCAACCGAAGGTTTTTTCGCCCCAGAACCCAGTGTGCCAAACAAAAATCTTCTTCTGGATAGCGCCCAGTATGAGCAGAATCAGTCCGCTTGCCAGCCAGTTGCGGGAGAACGCCAAAGATGACGCCGAGGCTGCCCGCGACCTCGGCCAGCCCGAGAAATACAGTGAAGCCTTTGCTCATGCCGATGCTCTGACTGCGACCGGCCGGGTCTTTCAGATGGCTCCAGCCACTGGTGAAAAAGACGATGCCGACCATCCATCGCAAGAGCAGCAGGCCGAGGTCGGTGAAGCGGGCGAGTTGAGGGAACATGGCGTCTCCGGGGGTACCGATTCGCATCCACGAAAAAGGTTGCATCCGCCTGCTAGACAACGACTCGAATCCCGGCTTGTCGAGGACTGCTCATCGCAACCTTTATAGGCCGCACCCGAGGCTTCCTGAGTTGAGCCTGCCATATCGCTGTGGTAGAGTTTGGGGCTTCCTCGAAAGGAGATTCCGTGAGGGTCTATACAGGCGAAAACGTTAGGAATGTTGCGGTTGTAGGGCATGGGCACGCAGGCAAAACTTCACTGATCTCCGCCGCACTTTATACCGCCGGGGCGACACAGCGGCTGGGCCGGGTGGACGACGGCACCGCCACCACCGATTACGACGACGAAGAAATCTCACGGAAAATGTCGATCTCGGCGGGTCTGGCGTGCGCTGAATGGGGCCAGACCAAGATCAATTTTCTTGACACGCCCGGATTCAACATGTTCGTCCACGAAGCGAAGATGGTGTTGCCCGTCATCGACGCTGCCATCGTGGTCGTCGATGGCGTAGCCGGGGTCGAAGTCGTTACCCAGAAGGTGTGGAACGACTGCGAAGAATACAAAACTCCGCGCGTCATTGTCGCCAGCCGGATGGACCGAGATCGGGCCGATGCCGAGCGTGTCCTAGGATCGGTGCAGGGTGCTTTCGGACGCAACGTCATTCCTCTGGAACTGCCGATTGGGAAAGAGAAGAGTTTTTCCGGAGTGGTGGATCTGGTCCGGATGAAGGCTTACACCTACGAGCTTGGAGGCAATGGTAAAGGCAAGGAATCGGAAATTCCAGCCAACCTGAAAGATGCAGCGCAGGAGGCCCACGAAAAATTGGTTGAGCTGGTCGCAGAAGGCGATGACGCCCTGATGGAAAAGTTTTTCGAGGCGGGCACCCTGTCGGAACAAGACCTGGTTCCGGCTCTGCACAACGCCATCCGCGAGGACAGGATTTTCCCGGTGCTGTTCGCCTCGGGTCTGGGTAACGTCAGCGCCGACCGGGTGATGGACTTCATTGTCGAATTCACCCCTACTGCCATCGAGCACGAGGCTATCCGCGGCGAAGTCACCTCCGGCAACGGTGAGCCGCCCTCGAGAAAAGAATCCGATACCGAACCAGTTTCTTTATACGTCTTCAAAACTGTTTCCGACCCCTTCGCAGGACGCATTTCTTACTTCAAGATCTTTTCCGGCGTACTGAGGAACGATGCAACACTTGTGAACTACGCGCGCGGCACGCAGGAAAAGCTGTCGCGCATTGCGGTGATGCAAGGCAAGGAAGCGCTTCCGGTTCCTGAGCTTCATGCCGGAGATGTGGGAGCGGTGGCGAAGCTGAAAGACACCCTAACCGGAGACACACTGGGTGATAAGGCCGCTCCTATTCAGTATCCGCATGTGAAGCTGGCAGAGCCGGCGATTACGTTTGCCATCGAGCCGAGGAGCCGGGCTGATGAAGATAAGCTTGGCCCGGGAATCCATAAGTTGATGGAAGAAGATGCCATGCTGCGCTTTTTCCGCGATGCTCAAACCAAGGAGTTCCTGATTGCAGGCACAGGTCAGCAGCATATCGAAGTTACCGTTTCCAAGCTCAAGAAGCGCTATCACACCGAGGTGAACCTGAAGGCGCCGAAAGTGCCCTATCGCGAGACCATTCGCGGGCGTGCCGATGTGCAAGGCCGTCATAAGAAGCAGACCGGAGGGCATGGCCAGTACGGCGATTGCAAGATCAAGATGGAGCCGCTGCCCCGAGGCGGCGAATTTGAGTTCGTAAATGAGATCTTTGGCGGTGCGATTCCGAAGAACTTTATTCCAGCGGTTGAGAAGGGTATTAAGGACGCGGCTGGCCGCGGATATCTCGCAGGATATCCGGTGGTCGATTTCAAGGTCGTCCTCTATGACGGCTCTTACCACGACGTGGATTCAAACGACCTCTCCTTCCAGATGGCGGGCCGCATCGCCTTCAAAAAAGCCATGGAACAGGCCAAGCCCACCTTGCTCGAGCCGGTCATGCACGTTGAGATCACGGTTCCGGACGAATTTGCCGGTTCCATCATGGGTGACCTGAACTCCCGCCGGGGCCGCATTCAGGGTATGGACAACAAGGGCGGAAATACCATCGTGAAATCCGAGGTGCCGATGGCCGAAATGTTGACATACGGAGCTGACTTGACCTCGATGACCCAGGGGCGCGGAAGCTTCAATATGGAGATGCATCACTACGACATCGTCCCGTCGCAGATTCAGGAGAAGATTGTTGAGAAGGCCAAAGCCGAGCGCGGAGAGGTGAAGGAAGAAGAGGAATAGAGGCCATGGCACCTGTTGGTCTTCTCGCAATTGCGGCCTCTTTGCTGGTGGTTGCAGGCTGCGACAGGTCGATCCAGTTTGTTCAGAAGTTACCCGAACCAGAAACCCACTTTGCGGACCCAGGCTCGCTGGGTTTTGATATTGACCGAGTTCAGGAGAACCGTGAATTCATCGCCACCTACACGGCTCACGGGAAAACCACAAAATTTCGCATACAGCTTGATCCGGCAAGCTCCACGGCCAAGAATTTTGAGGTTGGAAAGGGCAGATTTCTTCCGGAACCGGGATCCGATCGTGCCGCGATTCTCAGTGACCTCGCAAGCGTACTCGAGGCAAAACAAATTCCTAAAAAAATAACCCGCGCGTCATCGATCCCATTCGAATATGTGGTTTTGGGCGAGAACATGTCGAAGGAACAGAATGGATTCGGTGCTACTCCTGGACATTGGTGGGTTCTAAAGCTTTTCTTCGGCAACGGTGATGCTGAGCTATTCCTGAATCTGAATCAAGCGATTCAGAAGGGGGAGTTCTCAATGAAGGATCCTGATTACGGGGACTACTTGATCGCTCAACTGGCCCGAATTCTCTGAGCGGACCTCCGGGTGAATGGGCCGCGAGATACAGCTATGATTCGAATCTCTTTCACCCTTGTCTTACTGCTTTTGAGCGTTCCGGCCTTTGCCCAAGACCAGAACGACCGCACAAGCGATCGTGCAACCATCACCCAACTGGAAAACCAGTGGCTCCATGCCAAGGATGCCGCCACGCTCGAGCGCATCCTAGGGCCGGACTTTGTTCACGTGATCGCCGCAGATCACTTCCTGACAAAGCAGGAGCAGATCGACTGGTTCGGGAAGCATCCTCAGCCAGCCGGTCGCCTCGCAGAATTCGACAAATTCCAGGTGCGGTTCTACGGCGATGTGGCGGTTGTCAACGGCTCTGTCATCGCTGCTGACGGTAGCGGAAAGGAACTGGAACGTACCATGTTCACCGACGTCTTTGTCCTGCGAAACGGGCGCTGGCAAGCGGTGAATGGACAAGAGAATGCGGCGCGGCTGAGGTAGTCAGTTGGGTCAGAGGGGATTGTCCGTCCTCGTACAAATTCCTACATGGTTTCGTTGGCTTCGGCGATCTGGTGGATCGAGCTTTGTGCGGCACGGAGCGGCACGGAGACGTGCACCAAGTCGTCGTGGTCGTTGACGTCGATAATGACCGATCCTCCCGATTTTTGAATCAGTACGTGTTCGCCGGTGTCTTTGACTTCCACCAGGACTCCGTCCGGGCAGTCTTCCAAGGCAGGGATGGCGGCATCGATGACCGGCAAGTATGGGGTAATTTCGCGCGCGGCGTCCTTAAGGTTGTGTTTGGGCACAAAGTGCAAAGTCGCGGGGACCAGGGCCGCGGGAACAATGAGACTCAAGTGCGTACCGTTGGCCTGCTTCTCGTGGACCTTGATTGCGATGAAGCCTTCGCTGGAAAGGGCCGCACCTGCAACCACCGCGGTCCCTAAGACGCCAACCCCGATTTTCGCGAGAAGAATCATAGCGTTCCTCTATCCCCGTCCGCGGAAGCGGACTTGCTCTTCCTTATGTGACCATCCGGCACTCATTCGCCGTGATATTTCTATTCCGCCCAACAATGCCCGTTTTTCGCTCGCCTTACTTTGCGTCCGTGTTGTTCGAGTCAATCCAGATGCGGACGGATTCGTCCTCGCTGGCAACCGTCACGAGCGTCATGTCGCCGATATTCTGCAGGGCCTTGATAGCGGCTGAAATGTTTAGTTGATTGTCGGTGGTCTCCGAGATCAGGGCCTCGGCCACTTCCCATGGAATGGTCACATCCACGCGTTCCTTGCCGGCCTTGTCCTTTACGTGTGCCACCAGTTGCCCATGTTCCTTGGCCACGTGCACTTCCTCGTCGGGCTTCAGCACACTGACGAACTCACCTTCGGGAGCTGACTTCACGGCTTCGAGTAGTCCCCGCACATCGATTTCGTCCGAGTTGAAGTTCCCCACGTGGATTTTCCCGTCCTTGAGATCGCCGTGCTTGATGGCCGGAATGACCTTTTCGGCGAACGAGAGGGGCAGGTTGACGCGCACCAACTCTTGTGTCTTCGGGTTGTTGACCCTGATGTGCAGATAACGCTCTGGGGACGCGGCCCACAGCGCGGTTCCCGCTATAACAACGGCCACGAGCAAAACAGCTTTCGAGGTTTTCATTAGTGGCATCCTTAAGGGTGAATTCGGTCTCAGTCCCCGGCCCGCGGAATGGTCCCCCTATTCTCAGAGAGACCTCACGAGAACTGGGCAGCCCATCTTTGAACAGATACGCGGGCGGCCTCCGGAAAGTTCCATTCTGGCCACCCACGCTTGAGGGCACCGGCTGCTCGCCCGGCTATTCTCAGCTCTGTTCAACCCCTCAACTTTCGCAATTCTTTCGCATGGGAATGGTAAGGGATCGTGCTAACATCCGGCAGTGGCCACGCTGAGAAACACCCCGAACCTGCCCGACCGCGAACGCCTGGTTTCCGCATCGTCGGTCGAGGATGATTCGTCATTCGAGTTAAAGCTACGGCCGCAGCGGCTCGGCGAGTTCATCGGGCAGGCCAAAGTCAAAGAAAATCTAGCGGTTGCCATTGAGGCCGCGCGCTCCCGCGGCGAGGCCCTCGATCACGTCCTCTTATACGGGCCTCCCGGGCTAGGGAAAACCACGTTGGCCACCATCATCGCCAACGAACTCGGCGTCGCCTTCCAGCAAACGTCCGGTCCGACCCTGCAGATCAAGGGAGACCTAACTGCCATTCTGACCAACCTCCGCGAAAAGCAGGTTCTGTTTATCGACGAAGTCCACCGGCTGCAACCCACGCTCGAGGAACTGCTGTACTCGGCTCTTGAAGATTACAAACTCGACATTCTGATCGGCCAGGGGCCCGCCGCGCGCACTCACACGATGGACGTAAAGCCGTTCACCTTTGTGGGCGCGACGACTCGTGCGGGATTGCTTTCCGCACCGCTGCGGTCGCGGTTCGGCATCGTGCTGCGGCTGGAGTTCTATAGCCATGACGAGCTGCGCATTATCGTCGAGCGTTCGGCGGAAATTCTCGGGGTCGAAATAAATGAGGAAGGAGCGCTTGAAATTGCCAGCCGCTCCCGGGGAACGCCCAGAATTGCGAACAGGTTACTGCGCCGGGTTCGGGACTACGCGCAGGTGCGAAGTGCAGGAAAGATCGATCTACCCACTGCACAAGCCGCGCTGCAGATGCTCGAGGTAGACCGTTACGGGTTCGATGAAGTCGATCGGCGCCTTCTTCTGGCAATCATCGAAAAGTATCAGGGCGGGCCGGTGGGCGTGAACACGCTGGCAGCAGCGCTGGCGGAAGAGCCCGATGCCATTGAAGAGATCTACGAACCATTTCTCATACAGATCGGGTTCCTGAACCGCACCCCGCGAGGCCGGGTGGCAACGCAGCTGGCGTACGAGCACTTTGGCATAACACCCACTCGCCGGCAGAGTTCCCTGTTCTAGATCGGGTCCCAGGATTTTCTATGGTGCCAGTCTCGGCCGGCGGCGCCTCAGTGCGAGCGGGTAGAATGAGCCTAGAATGATCGCCTACCTTCGCGGGAGATTGATTTCACGGCATCCGAATCAGGCCATTGTCGAGACCGGTGGGGTCGGGTATGACGTCACCATCTCCGTACCGACGTTCTCCGGGTTGCCAGCCTTAGGGGGCGATGTTGCGCTGCATATCCACACCCATGTTCGAGAAGACCAGTTGGCACTCTATGGATTTCTCAAAGTTGAAGAGAAACAACTCTTCGAAAAGCTGATCACCGTGAGCGGGATCGGACCGAAGCTGGCGATAACGATTCTCAGCGGGATGGCGGCGCAGGAACTGGGCACTGCGATTCGCGGGAATGATCTGGCCCGGCTTACGAAAATCCCCGGCATCGGCCGGAAAACGGCGGAGCGCTTGGTGCTTGAACTACGGGACAAACTGCCGGCTGTAGGACAGGATGTTCCGGCGGCGATTGCAACCCTGAACTCGGTTCAGGAAGACGTGTTATCGGCGCTGGTGAACTTGGGCTATCAGCGGACTGTGGCGGAAAAGGCACTGGCCTCGGTTGCGAAAGACGAATCTTTTGACGCCATGTTTCGCGGCGCCCTGGCAGCCATGAGCAAGTAAGCCTCTCCTTTTCATAGGCCCAGGCAGCTTCTGCTTTCCCTTGTGCGAATCAGACTCTCTTGCAGCAGATTTCTAGAGCTCACATTCCCTCGAAGAATCAAGGTTGCAGCAAAAAGCCCTCGCTTTGGCGAGGGCCTGATTTTGAATGGGATTGTCGGTTACTTCTTTTCCCCCGTCGCTTGGCCGTACTTGCGGCGGAAGCGCTCGACGCGGCCGGCGGTATCAACCAGCTTCTGCTTGCCTGTGAAGAACGGGTGGCAGGCCGAGCAAATTTCTACGCCGATGTCGCCTTTGTGCGTGGAGCGCGTGGTGAATGTGTTGCCGCACGCGCAGTGCACGCGCACTTCGTGGTATGCAGGATGAATAGCTGCCTTCATTGGGTCTCCAAATCTGAGTGCTGAACTGTTTGATTCTAAAGGATGGGCGCTGGATTCAGCAAACCAGCAAGCCCCTGCCTCGAAGCGTCCTCCCTCGACCTGCGACAGGGCCTACTTAGGTCAGGGCCGCGGGATGGCTGCACGTCGGTTTACTTCCCGATGCAGAAGCGGCTGAAGATCAGATTCAGGATGTCGTCGGTGGTGGTGGCGCCGGTGATTTCATCCAGTGCTTTCAATGCGTTGTACAGATCGAGCAGGACCATCTCATGAGGAATGCGGTTCTTGCTGGCGTCTCCTGCGGAGTCCAGGGCGATTATCGAATCCTGAACCAATTTCTGGTGGCGCGCATTGGTGAGAAACCCTGACTCGGCCCCCGATCCTGACTCTCCGGTGAGGTGCCGGAGGATGGATTCGCGGAGCTCGGAAACGCCCTGCCCGCTAATCGCCGATGTCCGAATCTCGGGCTTAGCGGGACCAGGTTTGGACGGGGATTCGGCTCCTACCAGGTCGGCCTTGTTCTGAACCACGATGGCGGCTCTCTGCTCGACCTGCTGGAGAAGCGTCTCGTCTTCGGAGGACATAGGCTCAGAAGCATCCAGCACAACCAGGACCAGGTCGGCGTCGGCCAGGGCTTCGAGGGATTTTTGAATTCCGATGCTTTCGGCTTCGTCCAGGGCGCGGCGAATGCCGGCGGTATCGACGAGACGGATGGGAATTCCGCCGAGCGAAACGGTTTCAGTGACGAGATCGCGGGTCGTGCCAGGAGTGGCGGTCACGATGGCGCGTTCGCGTTCCACCAGACGGTTGAACAGGCTCGATTTCCCCACGTTGGGGCGTCCTACAATTGCCAGCGTCAGGCCCTCGTGGACGATTTTCCCGTACGAAAACGAGCGAGCCAGCTCTTCTAGAGGAGAACGGATTCCCGCAATCTGTTCGAGGATCTGCCCGGTGGGGAGCACGGAAACGTCGTCTTCGGCAAAGTCAATCCCGGCTTCGAGCGAGGCGATCAGTTCGACGAGCTTGCGCTTGGTCGGTTGCAGTCGCCGGGAAAGCGCGCCTTCGAGCTGTTGTGCGGCAACCTTGGCTTGGTACAGGGTCTGTGAATCGATCAGGTCGCGGACGGCTTCTGCCTGTGTGAGATCGATGCGTCCGTTGAGGAAGGCGCGCATGGTGAATTCGCCAGGCTGCGCCAGGCGGGCGCCGGCTCGAAGTGCGAGTTCCACGATGTGGCCAAGGACTACTGGCGATCCGTGAGCGGAGATCTCGATGATGTCGTCGGTCGTATAGGAGTGTGGTCTGGCGAAATAGGTCACGACGACTTCGTCAATCCTCCCATGCTGTGAAGAGGGGCGCCCAGCGAGGTCTGACTCCGCTAGAGACTCGTTGGTGATCGAAAGCCCTCTCGTTTGCCGGAGAGAAAGATTTGCCGCACACGGTTCGATGAGTTCCCCAAAAACCGCACGCCCGGGTTCTAGCGAATGCTTCAAGCGAAGCATTGGTTCAACGATCGAGCGGGCTTCAGACCCCGACAGCCGGACCGTCCCTATGCCTCCCCGGCCGGGAGGAGTGGCGATGGCGACGATGGTGTCATCGAGGTTCAAGGGGATGGAACCATTGCAGAACGTTTGAAATCGCGGCTACTAGCCAGGGCTCCACGACCTAGTCTCCAATTACCAAATTACACAATTTCCCAATCTGCAGAGCCTCGCTGGTGAAAACCTTTTCCGCTAAGTACAATCTATCCTTTGCTTATGGCGGACGTACGCCGAGGTCTGATCATCGTAAATACTGGCCCTGGCAAGGGCAAGACCACGGCCGCGATGGGCACGGCATTGCGCGCGGTCGGCAACGGCATGCGTGTGCTGATGCTGCAGTTCTTGAAAGGTTCATGGCATTACGGCGAACTCGACGCCGTCCAGGCCTTTGGTGACAAGTTCCTCATGAAGCAGATGGGCCGCGGCTTCGTGAAGGTTGGCACCGAGAAGCCCGACCCGGAGGACGTGCGAATGGTAGAAGGTGCCTGGGCCGAAGGCGAGCGAGCCATTCAATCCGGCGATTGGGATCTGGTGATTCTCGACGAGATCAACTATGCCATCGGCTACGGCATGCTCGATCCGGCAAAGGTGGTCGAGTCGCTGAAGCGGAAGCCGGACATGGTTCACGTTATCTTGACGGGACGCAATGCCCATCCGACAATTGTCGAGCTTGCCGACACGGTAACCGAGATGCGCCAGGTGAAACACGCCTATGAAAAGGGCGTGCTGGCGCAGAGAGGGATAGAGTATTGAGCGATTGAATCATTGGCCTTATTGAATCCTTGGCGCACCGCAGCTGGCATTCTACGGAGTGTCGAGTGGTTCAATCCCGCAATGATCGCATGACCTAATTCCATGGCTTGGTTCAAGCGACAATCTGGCGAAGTGGATCCTTCGGGCGAGAAGAAGATTCGCACCGAAGGCTTGTGGGTGAAGTGTGAAAGTTGCCGCCAGATCATCTGGAAGAAAGACCTCGAAGACAACCTGAACGTGTGCCCGAAATGCGGCAAGCACTTCCGCATTGATGCCCGCACCAGGCTGGCGCAACTGCTGGATAACAGCGAATACGAGACCTTCAGCGACAATCTCCGGTCGACCGATCCCTTGGAGTTTGTCGATCTGAAGTCTTATTCCGACCGCCTAAAAAAGGCGCAGGAAGAGACCGAACTGAACGACGCGGTGATCAATGCCCGCGGCAGGCTGAATGGTCGCGATGTGATCGTCAGCGCTATGGAGTACAACTTCATCGGCGGGAGTATGGGCGCGGTCGTCGGGGAAATGATCACGCGCGCGATTGAGGAGTCGCTCAGAACCGAGCGTCCGCTGATCATCATCTCTGCTTCCGGCGGAGCACGAATGATGGAAGGTGCGCTCAGCCTAATGCAACTGGCGAAAATCTCTGCCGCACTGGCGCGGCTCGACGAGGCGCGGATCCCGTATATATCTGTGCTTACCGACCCGACCACCGGAGGCGTGACCGCCTCCTTTGCCATGTTGGGAGACTTGAACATCGGCGAACCTGGGGCGCTGATTGGATTTGCCGGACCTCGCGTCATCGAGCAGACGATTCGCCAAAAGCTTCCCCCCGGCTTTCAGCGCAGTGAGTTTCTCCTGGAGCACGGGATGCTCGACGCGGTGGTCCCTCGAAAAGAGCTGAAGGCGTATATCGCGCGGGCGCTGGAGTTTATGAGCCCAGCCTCCGAAGATCAGTCATCAGCCGCCAGCTAGCAGTCAGTCTAGCCTTTGCCCCTGCCGCGGTACCGAATGAGCCATCAGTTCGACAGATTGGGCTTCCGGGCTTTCAAACTTGCCGTGATTCCGAAGGCCCTCATAGGGGCAGCAGCCAAACTGCTAAGCTAGA
>Ga0157378_10000056_pt1 | contig 96875 bp, 74 predicted proteins | sample M65metaG_FD_115309 | JGI IMG/M metagenome (GOLD analysis project Ga0157378, IMG submission 115309) | Miscanthus rhizosphere microbial communities from Kellogg Biological Station, Michigan, USA - M6-5 metaG | ecosystem: Host-associated > Plants > Roots > Rhizosphere > Soil | place: USA: Michigan...
ATTCACAGTAGGAAAAGTCGATCGCACGACGTTGCGGACACCGCTTGAAGCCTGTTTCCTTTCTCCATTCACCGCACCTCCCTCGGAAACGGGCCAAGGGCTGCCCCGGAGTTCTACCGGCCGGCACGAACTTCTTGATATCGGCGGGAATTTGGAAGTGGCACTGGTAGTGATCCAGCGTCAGACAGTTTCGACAGAGAAAGATCAGGGTGACCGGCTCACTAAGATTAGCCGTGGTGAGTTTGAGGACTTTCAAAAATACAAGAAAGTGACGCTGAAACAAGTATGCGATCTTTTGCGTGCAGACTACTCTCGTCAGGAGCGGAGAAGCGTAAGCAAGGCAGAACGGTCGCTCAAACGACTAGAGAAATATTTCGGAGAGCAATGAAGAGCCTGTGCCTAGCGAACCGACGCTTTCCCGCGAGCTCGCGGCGTTAAAAAGGGCCTTCAAATTGGCGTTCTCAAAAGAGATGGTTCGGCGTGTGCCTTCGATTGTGATTCCCGACGAGAGACACCGAGCAGATGAAGGCGAGTTCTCTCCCGAACAGTTCGCATCGCTCATTCAACAACTTGATGGGAAAGAGCGGACCCGCTACTTGGTGCCCCTTGTCACATTTCTTTACAGGACTGGAATGCGGGCGCAAGAGCCGATGGGTATGAAGTGGGCGGAAGTTCGCCTAGACTTGCGAATTCTCCGCTTGCCTGCTCGACGTACGAAGGGAAAGGAACCTAAATCCATAACCCTTGACAGCGATTTGCTGAAGCTGATACATGAGCAGCGCAAGCTTCACGACAAGAAATTCCCCTCATGCGAATACGTATTTCCGGATGCTGAGGGCAAACAAGTTAGCTACGACCGAGCAATAGACCGGTTTCAAGCAGCGTGTAAGCGTGCTGGCACCGCTGAAGGCTTTACCACTTAGGATGGCCAAACCCGTAAGCCAGGCTTCCACGATCTCCGTAGGACGTTTGCACGTGAAGCCGACCGTTGCGGTGTTCCGCATGATGAAATCATGAATATCGCCGGTTGGAAGACCCACGCAATGCTGTTGCGATACCTCGGCTCCCCGGAAGATCGCATGCGGAGCGCCTTTTCCAAGATGGACGCGGCGTACGGGAAAAACCGCTAACCATGTTATCTTGAAGTTCTGCCAGGGTCGCCGGGGTGACGGAATGGCAGACGTTACGGACTTAAAATCCGTTGGTGGATCTCCACCGTGCGGGTTCGACTCCCGCCCCCGGCACCATTCGCCAATCCTCACTCCTTGCAAAAACAATCTCAATCTGATCCCGGTCGTGTTTCTTAAGTCAAAGATAAGTCAAAGTGATGGGCATTAAGGCCAACTGTGATCTTTTATTTCAACGGGTTACGGACATTTGCCAGAGGATTTTAGGTCCTCAGCGTCTGCCATTCCGCCACCCGGGCGCGGGCAGTACAAATCTAACGAACAGAAAGACTTACTGCAAGACCGCAACTTGGCCTATCCACTGTAAGGCGGATTAAGAGCTCTAGAAGAAGGATCATTCCCCGCACGCATCCCAGCGCGGTCCGGTAATCCTTCGCCTGTTCTGCTTCTTGTTTCTGGCGCTCCACCTCAGCCATCAGGTGATTCAAATGCGCCACCAGGCCGTCCGCACGGATAGTTTCGGCTTCCATTCGACCAACTGATGAGTGCGGATGCGGCGTTAAGGTCTGTCGGCCATCCTCTTGAGACTGTCACCGATACCCGTTAAGAGGATAACGATCTCGATCAGCGCCCATTCGACCGTTCTGGTGTGAATAGGAATCCTCGCTTCGGTCTGGATGTTCTTCTGTTCGAGTTGTTCCGTCTGAAAGTGCTTCAGGTGCTCAATGTTGATGGCCATCGGAATTAGCTCCTCCACGGCCAATTGTGGTCGAACTGGAGGCAAACTTAAAGAATAAGGAGCGTGCAATCAGCCGGTAGTGGTGCCGACAACCGCACGGGTTACGGACAACGATGAAACAGCAGGGCTGCGACGCTATGCCGGTTTTTTGCTGAGCTTGTCTCGTAAAGCAGCGCGAAGACGTGACTGAACGTCAGCGGACAGGGGAATCGGTTCGGAGTCGCAGAGAATCTCTATGCTCTTACGGGTCTGGTCGAGAATCAGCGCGCAATCTTCGCAATGCTCGAGGTGACGTTCCAGTTCCTGACGGATGGTGAGGTCGAGCTCGCCATCGATATAGTTCGATACCTCGCGAATGACGCCTTTGCAATTCAATTTGTCCCACCCTGACGAAAATGGCGGTTCAGCTTTTCCCGGAGTTTGAGGCGCGCCCTGAGCAAACGAGATTTCACCGCAGTAACGGAAATTCCCAATGCATCGGCGGTTTCCTGCGTGGAGAGTTCTTCGAGATCGCGCAGCACCAACACGATACGGTATTCCGGCTCGAGTTTCTCGATAACTTCAGCGAGAATGCCCTGCATTTCGGCTTGCGCGTATTCCCGTTCGGGGCTGGGCCGCCAATCCTCGAGCTCGCGTGGCATGAGGTCGGCGTCGCCTTCGATCGGCTCGTCCAGCGAAAGCTGACCCGGGCGCCGCTTCCGCAATCGCATCAGCGCTTCGTTGGCGGCGATGCGCACGAGCCAGGTATAAAAACGCGAGTCGCCCTGGAATCCGTCGAGGTGAGCGTAAGCTTTCAAGAAAGCATCTTGCATGGCATCTTCAGCGTCTTCGCGATTCCCGGTAATGTTTCTCGTCAAACGGAAAATCTTGCTTTCGTAGCGATTGACAAGCTCTTCAAACGCCGCGGTGTCGCCTTTTTTTGCGGCGGCTACGAGCAGGTGCTCGTCCTCGCGTGCGATGGACGAAGGCAGTCGGTGTGGATCAGCGGTGCTCAAGAGATAGCTAACCCCTGAAAGGAACAACTCTGGGTTCCAGCCATCACTATAGCATCGAACTTTCGCGTCACCCCACCGGTGCGCTGGCCCTTGTTTGGATGAACGGGAAGCGAGTGGGATTCAGAAATTTCGGAGTCATGGCAGGCGAGCCGGGGCACGCCGAAGCGAACACTCCAGACCCCGGCTATGCTATTCTAGATAAACGAGATATTTCCAAAAGCCCTAGAAGGAACGTGCCGTCAATGACGACCCATTTTGCACCCCGTCGAGGCTTTCCTCCGTCCTTTTTCGCGCGCATCCATCGATGCGCACTACTTGGGGCCGTTGCGGTGTGCCTTGCCGGCGCGCCTGCGCGAACTTACGCGCAGCAACCTTCTTCAGCATCGGGTCTCGATCCCATTCGCAAGTACATCGCCGCCGGATGGGACACGCTCACGCGCTCGATGGCGGATTGCAAATCGGTGGTCGACCCCAAGCTCGCAGCCGCATCCGTGCTGTACCTGCCTGCTGATATCAGTGTACCCGACGACGTGCAGCAACTTCAGAAGCAATGCCAGGTTCAGGTCAAGCGGCTTCCGCAGGTAATTCATCATCTCGGCGAGATCGATTCCAGCAAAATTGAGCCGGAGGGCTTGCTGTACCTGCCGGAGAAATACGTCGTCCCCGGCGGAAGATTCAACGAGATGTATGGCTGGGACAGCTACTTCATCATCCGCGGCCTGGTGCAGGATCATCGCGTCGAGCTAGCGCGCGGAATGGTGGAAAATTTTTTCTTTGAGATCGAGCACTACGGCGCGGTGCTGAACGCGAATCGCTCCTACTACCTGACGCGCTCGCAGCCTCCGTTTCTAACGTCGATGATCCTCGCGGTATACGACGCGCAGAAAGCTGCCGGCCACGAAGATCGCGCGTGGATCGAGAAAGCCTACGGCTACGCGGTTCGCGATCACGAGCTGTGGACCCGCGAGCCGCATCTGGCCGGCACAACCGGGTTGGCGCGCTACTACGATTTCGGGAACGGGCCAGCGCCCGAGAGCGTGAAGGATGAGACCGGCCACTACGCGCAAGTGGCAGCCTACTTTTTGTCCCAGCGCGGCTTGGGCCGGGGGCACTTGATGCAGAAGCAGGCCGGCGACGCCGCGCAGCAGACCGTCGGACCTCTATTCGCGTTGCAAGTCTGCGATTCCACCGCAACGATGGCGCATTCGAACTGCATGCCCGCGGGAAGCGTGGCGCTCAATGCCGACTATTACAAAGGCGATCGCGCCATGCGCGAGTCCGGCTACGACATTTCGTTCCGGTTCGGGCCCTTTGGCGCCGCTACGCATCATTTCGCGCCGGTATGCCTCAACAGCCTGCTCTACAAGAGCGAACAAGATCTCGCGCGCATGAGTGAGTTGCTCGGCCGCAAGAAAGAGGCCGACGAATGGCGAAAACACGCCGCGGAACGCAAGGAGCGCATCCAGCAATATCTATGGGATGAAAAAGCAGGCATGTTTTTCGATTTTGACTTCCAAAGCCAGGTGCAATCGTCCTATCCGTACATTACAACCTTCCTGCCGATGTGGTCCGGCCTGGCAACGCCGGAACAAGCCCGCGCCATCATTAAAAATATCGGCATATTCGAACGGCCCGGCGGGCTGGTGATGAGCGCGAACGAAACCGGCGGGCAATGGGATTATCCTTACGCCTGGGCGCCGAATCAGCTGCTTGCCGACGAAGGCATCCGGCGCTACGGATTCAACGAAGACGCCGATCGCGTCTCTTACGAATTTCTTTCGAATGTGGCGGAAAATTTCCGGCGCGACGGAACGATTCGCGAAAAATACAACGCCGCCACGCGCTCTTCCGAGACGCAAGTCACTGCCGGCTACAATATCAACATCGTGGGATTTGGCTGGACCAACGGAGTCTTCCTGGTGCTGGTGCACGAATTGCCGGAAGCCTCGGTCGCAAAGCTGGCAAAAGAACAGTCCGCCGCTCCGGGCTCGGGGCACTAATCGCAAAACGGAGCAGCTGTCAGTCGTCTTTTCCGCTACTGCTGGAGCGAATTCTTTCCAACTGCCGATTGTCGCGCTTGGGCGTCGCGCCGGTTTGTCCCGCGACCCACGCGCCCATGCGATTGGCTGCTTCGCTTAAGGTAGCCAGGGACGCGCCGCGAAGATAGTGGTACACCAGCGCGGCGGTAAAGGCGTCGCCGGATCCCACGGTGTCCGCAACACGCACTTTGCAGCCGGGGTGATTGCTGATCTGTTTCTCCGCCACCAGCAGGCTTCCCTGCTCGCCGCGCGTGACGCACACCAGCTTCAGCTTGTAGGTGTCACGAATCCACCGAGCCGCACCCTCTTCGCCGTCCGCAGGGTGACCCAGGATTTTCGGCACCGCGGTGATCTCATCCTGATTGAGTTTTACGATGTCGCAGAGTTTCAGGGATTCGTCCAGGGTTTCGCGGGAATAGAACGGCTGCCGCAGATTCACGTCGAAAACGCGAACCGTGCGTTTCCCGACAGCCTGGAGAAACGCACGCACGGTCGCTCGCGATCTTGGCGATCGCTGCGCCAGCGAACCAAAACAGACCGCATCGGTTTTTTCCGCCAATTCGTTCCAGTCAGTGGTCCACTGAAAAAAGTCCCAGGCTATGGATTCGGCAAATTCAAACGTCGGCTGCCCCGCCTCATCTATTTCCACCTTCGCGGTGCCGGTGCGATGCGCAGAGTCCAGTTGAATATGCGAACTCTTGAGCCCGATGCGCTGCAGGCGCCGTGCCGCAGCGCGCCCCAGCGCGTCGTTTCCTACTCGGCTGGCCACCAGGCCTTCATCGCCCAGCAAGCTGGTCATGTACGCGAAGTTCGCCGGCGCTCCGCCAAGTTGCTTGCCTTCGGGAAGCATATCCCAGAGGAGCTCCCCGAGCCCCACCACAGTGAATCGTTTCATTGTTCCTTCGCGTTTAGTTGGCAACTCGCACCTTCAACTCAATCGTTGCAACGTTTTCCTCGAATGCGCAACCGGTCGATCAGTGCGCTTCCATCTGCGCGGCCGCCTTCAGTTCGCGTTCCGCATCCTCGGCTCGGCCCAAATCCCGGTAGGCCTGGCCCAACAAGTGATGCGGCAGCGGATTGTTGGGGTCCATGGCTATGGCGCGCTTCAAGGCGCGCACGGCCAGGTCAGCCTCGCCTTTTTTCTGCAACACCTTTCCAAGCAAAATGTAAGGACCTGTGGAAGTGGCGTCGAGCCAGATGGAGCGCTGCAGCAATCTTTCCGCCTCATCGTACTTCAAGATCCGCGAGTAGGCGTCGGCCAGCTTGTAATAAGCCGGTGCATAACCGGGGTTCAGTTCCAACTCTTTTTGAAATTCAGCGATGGCTTCAGGGATCTTGGAACCGTAGATATCGAGTTCGCCGATCAGGAAATGCGCCAGCGGCAGCTTCGGGTCCAGCGCTACCGCCTTGCGCGCGTATTCCTCCGCGACCGGGCCAAAGTCCTGCCGCAACAGCATTCGCGCGGTGAAAAGATAACTTGCGGCGGATTCCGGCGGTACGCCAAACATTTTTGCAAACGCTGCGCGGGCGTGCGGATAGTTCTTGGTCTGAATGTAGCAGATGCCCAGAATGTACGCGGCATCCACGTTGGCGCTGGGAAACCACGTCTGCACTTTCTCCAGCGGCGCAATCGCATCCGCCGGGTGCCCCGCCAGATAGTAGGAGAGCCCGAGGAGTTGCACCGCTTCTCCGTCGTTTGGGTCTTCCTCCCGCGCCTTTTTCAGATACGTGATGGCATTGATGAAATCGCTTTTCTTGTAGTAGGTGACGCCGAATTCATGCGCCAGGCCCTTCATCTCCGGATGGCTTACCGCCAATTGCCGCAGCGTTTCCACCGCCTCGTCATACTTTCCCAGTTGCGAAAGCTGCCGCGACCCCTGGAACATCGCATCGTCGCGACTCGGTTCCGGTGATTGTTGAGCCGGCGGCTGGGCAGCCGCATTCTGGCCACGCGCAGGCCCGCCGACAATCAGCGACGCGAGAACGAAGAGACCTCTGCAAATAAGAGATGGCATTACAAGTCCGTGCGCGTTCAAAAAAGATTAGAGCATAAAAAACGGGGAGCCCGCGAGGGCTCCCCGGTTTCGTTTGGGGTGGTTGCGCGTGCTTTCTTAGAAAGCCAGCTTGAGACCGAATTGCAAACGCCGCATCTGCGAACCGAACGCGAGGCCGGTGATGCTGCCTCCGTTGCTGGCGTCTACGTTGGTGTTGGGCAGATCCAGGTTTCGGTGATTGAACACGTTGAAGGCCTGGAATTGGAACTGCAGCTTGAATCGCTCGGTGAAGGCGAAGTCCTTGAACAGCGCCGCGTCGGTGTTGAAGAACTTCGGCCCACGGAAGCTGTCGAAGCCCACATTTCCAAACGAATCGCAGCCAGGCTGCACCCAAGGACCCGCAGTTGCTGGTGCCGCTCCGCCGCAGACGTTAGCCGCGAGCTTGGTGCCACTGGTTGTTTGGAACCAGTAACCGCCAGCCCGTGGATCGCCAGACTGCGTACCGCCAGCGACGTGACCAGAAACGCTGGCCATGCACGGTCCATTGTCGATTTCCGGGCCGCAATCCGACAGGCTCGGAGTGAATGGCAGACCGCTGGAAAAGTTCGTAGAGCTGTTGATGGACCAGCCGCCAATCAAGAGGTCGGCAGCTCGACCCATGTTGTTGCCCCACGCCTTCCCTCGCCCGAACGGCAACTGATAGACCTCGGTGAAAATGAACACATGGTTCCGGTAGTTTCGGTTCGGACCATATTGAATTTGTGGATCGATATTGTAGTAGCCGCCGTTCTCGTAGTAGTTGGAATGTTGGAACGTATAGCTACCCTGGAAGTTCAATCCGTTCGAGAAGCGCTTCTCGACGGTCAACTGCATCGAGTTGTAGTTGTTGTTCGCGTCGTTTCCGAAGTAATCGATTCCTTGGAACCATCCATACTTTAGGTAGTAAGGCGTGCGCAGTTGGGGTGGCAGCGCACCTGGATTGGTGCAGGTTGCCGGATCGGGAAGCGTCGCGGACTTCGCTAGTAGCTGGCAGCCCGGTTGATACCCGACTACCGTCCGGTTGTTAACACCGTAGGCTGGGTTGTCGCCGACCAGCGTGTGCGAACCGTGGTTCGCAACATAGGCAATCGTGGCCGTCAAAGTAGGAGTAACCTGCCGCTGAAACGAGGCGTTCCAGGCATCCACGGCTGGCAACCGATTGTTGAATGGCCGCGATCTGGAGAATACGCCGTTCGGCACCAACGATCGGTTGTTAGGCCCGACGCACTCGGTCAACGTGAGCGTGGGGTCTGTGATCGGATTGCAATTGCCGGACGTCAAAGCCGTTGCAGGATCAAAACCTACGGGGCCGTTGTTCAGGAAAAATGCAGTGTTCACGTCCTGCGCACCGGCGCCACCGCCTGTGTAGTCCTGCTGCGCCAGCACCGGCAGGTTTTGCGTCACCGTATGGCCAAACACCGTGCCGAATACGCCGATGTCGTAGCTGCGGCCGTAGCCTAGGCGCACGACGGTCTTGGAGTTCAGCTGATAGGCAATGCCTAGCCGCGGCGCGAAGTGCGTGTAGCTGGTGTCAGTGTTTCCGGTGCTGTCCACACCGTCTTGACCGGCCACTCGCATTTCACCCGTCTGCAGGTCCACCCAGCCGCCGCCGCCAGTTCGCGGTACCGACTCGGGCTTATAGATTTCCCAACGCAAGCCGAGGTTCACGGTCAGTTTCGGTGTGATTCGCCAGGTATCCTGACCGTAGAAGAAGATGCGCGGCTGTGTTTCGTATGCGTTCGTGGAATCGCTGACGTAGCGGTTGAAGTGGCTGACATACCCCAACAGGAAGCCCGCCAGTCCGGATCCTCCATCGCCTCCCGGCCCCTGAGTGATGTCGTTGTTGAATTCAAGCTGCCCGGCACGATGAGCATCGCTAGGCACGCGCAAGTTGTACGCGTAGCGCACGTCGGCGCCAAATTTAAACGAATGATTGCCGTGGATTTTCGTCCAGTTGTTCACGAACTGGTATTGATGTTCACTCTCGTCTAACGGGCAATTGCACTGGTTGTTATTCAGGTCGTAGCCGAAGTTGAAGTCCGTTGAGGAAGGCGAGTGAATCGTGAACCCAGGCATGCCCGACGTGAAGAAATCGTCTTTGTTCAAACCAGGGATACCGGCATCAGCCGCGGGACTGGTTCCCACAGCGCCCGGTGCGGTCTGCACGTGATAACGCATGTAGCCGAACCGGAAGTCGGTCAGCAATGTCGGGCTCAGGGTGTAGTCAAATCCCGCTGCAACGCTCTGATTCTTGACGTTGGACGTACCCGCGAAGCTGCCCACGGACGGGTCCGCGGGAAGTGCCGGGCCACCGGCCAGCTCGCCAAAAAGACCGGGACCTGCACGTAAGAACTTTTGATAGCTGTAGCGACCAAAGACGTGCATCTTGCTCGTGGCCGCAAAATCGCCTCGGAAATCGAAGCCGTCGGAATCCAGGACGTTGCTACCGGAACCGAAGAAGTTATCCTGCAACGGGTTTGCCGGCGAAGTGTTCGGGCCGGGGATCAAAGCCAAGAGTGCCTGCGCCTGGGGAGACAACCGCGACGCCGGAATAATGTTTCCGGGGAACGGTCCGCAAAATCCAGGACAAGCCGCGAACGCGGAAGTACGCTGAGACGAGGTAAGCGGAATTGGTTGGCCGTTGGGGCCCAGCAGCAAGGTCGTGTGCCCAGGATCGGCGGCCACGTATGGGTCGTAAATTACCCTGCCCAAATCGCTGAGGTCGCCTGCGCGCTCTGCCGCCGTTGGAACACGGTCCGAAGCCGCCGCGCCAACGTGGCTGCGAAGTCCCTGGTAATCGCCGAAGATGAACAATCTGTTCTTGATGATCGGCGCCCCCGCGGATCCGCCAAACTGATTCCAGTTGCCTTTCGCAACGGTCACCGGTTCGGTAAACGGGTTGCGCGCAAAGTTCGCGTTCGAACGCTCGAAATCAAATGCCGATCCGTGCAGCTCGTTGGTTCCCGACTTGGTCTGCGACGTAACCACCGCACCCAGCGCTTTGCCGAATTCCGCATCGTAATCTTGGGCGGTGATCTTCACTTCCTCGATCGAATCCAGGTTCGGGTTGATAACAATAATGCCCAGAATCGGATCTTGGTTGTCGGTGCCATCCAGTTCGAACGCGGTGCCGGCAAATTGCTGGCCCTGCGTCAAAATCTGTTGCGAACCCTGAGGGTTCTCGCTGGCAGCATGGTTCCAGCCGTTCATGCGCTGATTGCCAGGTGACAACAACTGGAAGGTGGTGAAGTTGCGGTTGTAAATGGGCAGTGCTTCAACCGTAGCCGCCTTGAAGGTCGTCGATACGTCGGATTTCTCGGTTTGCAGCTGCGGAATTTCACCACTCACTTCCACCGATTGCGTCATGTCGCCGACTTGCAACTGCGCTTCGACGCGCACCGTCTGGTCCGCTCCTACCGGTACGTTGCCGGCCTCATAGGCCTTGAACCCGGATGCCTCCACGCGCACTTTGTAAGTGTCCGGAATCAAGTGCGTGACCGTGAAATTGCCGTTCTCGCTCGTTATGGCCTCGTCGGTCGTGCCCTTGGAAGCGTTGGTTACCGTCACCTTCGCGCCTACCACCGCCGCTCCCTGAGCGTCGCTTACGTTACCAACGATGCTGCCGTAGACCGCTTGCCCCTTGGCTGCAGGTGCATTTAACACCAGCGCCAGGCAAAGAGCGACAAATCCCACCCCAATCCATCGTCTCACCATTTCACTCCTCCTTCGATCAAGCCTGGTTTCGCTTCGCCCTCGACGACTGCATACCGCCAGAACCGAAACCAGGCGCTTTCATGGCTCACACGCTAAAGCTCAAATTAATCAAGAAATAGGACGGGCTTGAACGCACGAATGAAGGAGCTGCGGCAGGACAGCAAAAAGTTAAAGAGTAGATTTGCCTGGCCACACCCACCCCAAACGACAAACCGCCCCTCGACGGAAGCACTCACCCAATTGCACTTTACTATCGGCTATCGCCGGGAATCCCGTAGGGGCAACCGGCACCCACAGGGAACTCGGCCCTCGATAGTCAAATCTAAAGAAATGTTGACTACTATTAGTTTTTTTGGTGTGCTAAATTTAAGTCTCGAAAGGTCTGACGCGGTTACGCGCCGTAAATCCTCGCCTTGCATAGAGATGCGCGCGTTGTTACACTCCTGTTAAACCGCTTGTCACGGGGGCCCACTTGACCGAACGAGATCAAGATCTCGGTCAAATCGATAAGCTGGTGAACAGCCACGCCCTACATGGGTCGGAGCAGCTGTGTAAGCTCCTGCGCTATCTGGCGAAACATGCTCTCGACCATCCTGGCACCCCCATCAAGGAGTATCAAATTGCGACCGAAGTTTTCGGCCGCTCCCCGGACTTCGATCCCCAGCTCGATTCCATGGTCCGCGTGCAGGCCGGGCGTCTGCGCGTAAAGCTCGCCGAATACTACAACTCGGACGGCGCCGAAGATCCGATCATCGTCGAGCTCCCTCGCGGCACTTACGTTCTAGCTTTCCACCGCCGCGCACCCGGGCAGACCAAGCCTCATCCCGGCAACGGTGCCGAGCCCCATTGGGAGTCGCCTGGCCCGCGCCATAGGGTCCGCAACTGGGTCATCGCCACCGTCTCACTCGGCGTGTTGTTAGCCGCTTCCACGATGGTGATCTTGAGTCTCGTATCCAATCGCAACGCAGCACAGGCCGCTCACGATGTGGACAATGTTCCAGGCGCCTTCCGCGTTTTCTGGAACGGTTTTACCTCAGGACAAGATGAGCCGTGGGTCATCTTCAGCAATGCCAAATTCATCGGCCGGCCGGAAATCGCCCTGCGCTATTACGACTCGCAGAAAGACGCCAACAGTCACCCCATCTTCGATCACTACACCGGAGTCGGCGAAGTGATTGCCGTTCACGAGCTCGATCGCCTCTTCGGAAATCTGCATCGGCAGATCCGCGTGAAGCGCGGCAGCCTGTTCTCGCTCGATGACGCCAAGAACAACAATCTGATCTTCGTCGGCTCGCCGCTCGAGAATCTCACGCTGCTGGAAATCCCCGGCTCGCAGGAATTTGTTTTTCATCGCGTAGACTCCGGACCGCGCAAAGGCGATCCGGAACTCATCAACGTGCATCCCCAGCCGGGTGAGCCCAAGGAATTTCTCGGTAGTTCTGGAAGCGAAAATATGACCGAGGACTACGCGCTGATCGCCTTGATACGCGGGCTCGAGCCCAGTCAGTCCGTACTGATTCTCGCCGGCAACACCACCATGGGCACACAGGCCGCCGTCGAGTACGTATGCCGCCGAAGTTCCGTCGAAGAATTACTACTGAGGCTTTCCGTTTCTCAGACTGGGCAACTGAGACCGTTTGAAGCGGTGATTCGCGTCAAAGTCACCCGCGGCGTCCCAGTCAGCAGCGAGCTGGTCGCGTTGCGCAACGGCGGCGCCTGAATTGCCGAGCCGTTTCGTGCCATCGTAGAAACGTTGGCCGCGGTTTTTTCGGGTGCCGCACCTTTTCGCCGTTCAAAGGGTGCGCGTTTAGAGCCCACACCGCCCATCCGCACTGTTGATATGCTCATTCGCTACGGCGCAGGAGCGCTCAACCTCGGATCAAGTTCCGCTGCCTTCTGAAACTCCTTCCCGGCCTCTTCCCTGTCGCCCTTGCGCCGCAAGGCCACGCCCAGTTGATAGTGTGCCGGCGCGTATTCCGGCGTCGCCGCGATCGCCGAGCGAAATTGCGAGATCGCGCCGTCCAGATCACCCGCGTTCAATAGGCGCTTCCCGGAATTCGTCGCGAACAGCGCCGCCTGCTGATTCGTTTTCTGCTTGCTCATCTCGCTTCCGGCCTTGGCTTCCGCCGCCGCTCCCGCGGTATCGCCCAGTTGGCGCAAAACCGCCGCCAGCGTGGTGTGCACGCCGGCAAAATCCGGCTGGAGTCGAATGGCCTCTCGTAGAGCGCTCGCCGCTTCCGGCAACTTCCCCTGCTGCCGCAACACCGTGCCTAGCGTGTAGTACGCCTCGGCATAATCCGGCTTCAGCCGTACCGCCGCCTGTAACTCCGCAACCGCCGCCGGAAAATCCCCCTGCTGCCACAGCGTCACTCCCAGCGTGTAGCGCACATCCGCCTGTTGCGGATTAAGCTCCGCCGCTTTGCGAAATTCCCCTATCGCCTCGGTCAACATGTCCTTCAACTTCAACGCGAGTCCCAGATCGTAATGCAGCGTCGCATCCTGAGGCGCCCGCTTCAGCGCAGCCTCAAACTCCGCTATTGCCGCGTCGAAATCTGCCTTCTGCATGTACGCGATGCCCAGATTAGTCTGATAATCCGGATCTTCGGGCCTCAAACGCACCGCATCCTGAAACTTCACAATCGCGTTGTTCGCGTCGCCAACCTGTAACAGCGCCAGCCCTAAGTTGTTGTGCGCATCGGCCGCACTAGGGCGCACCTTCACCACTTCGCGAAACGCCGCCACGGCCTCATCCGCATTCCCCGCGCGCTGCTCGAGCAATCCCAAAACGCTTTGCGCTTCCGCCATATCCGGACGCAATTTGACCGCCGTGCGCAGCTCCCGAATCGCGCCATCGGAGTCGCCTTTGTCGCGCAGCGCCTGACCCAGATAAAAGTGTGCTTGCGCATTGTTCGCATCCAACCGCGTGGCCTCTGCGAGATGCGCGCTCCCGTCCTCCAGCGCTTTTCGGTCAAACAGCAGCACGCCCAAATGAAAATGTGCCTGCCCGAGTTCCGGTCGCAGCCGCAGGGCCTCCTCATACTCCTTCTCCGCTTCCTTTAGCAGTGTTTCATCGCGCGGGCTCGTCGCCTTCGTCGCCTCCGACTGCGCCTGCCGCACCAACAAGGTTCCCATCTCGTCGTGCAGCTCCGCGCGCCCCGCTTCCAGCTCCAGCGCACGTTTCATCTGCTTTACCGCGCCTTCGACATCCCCGGCAGCATCCAGCGCGTGGGCTAGCACCCGATATGTTTCCGACATCGTCGGCGCAAATCGCGCCGCCTGCCGCGCCGCGCGTACCGCGCCTTTCGCGTCGCCCTTCTGCAATAACGCCGACGACAAATTTGAGTACGCCTGAAAAAAATCCGTCCGCAGATCCAGCGCCGCATTGAATTCCGCGATTGCCGCATCCAACTGCTGCCGCGCCAACAAAACCCAGCCCAGCGAGTTGTGCGCCTCCGCGCTCCGCGGCGACAACTTCACCACCTGCTCGAAGTCCGCCTGTGCCCCCGCCAGGTCGCGTTGCTGCAATGCCGCAATCCCCGCCCGATACAAAGCGTCCGCCCGCCCCGCCGCACTTGCGCCGGCCTCCGCCGGCGCTCCTGAATCCTGACCCTGCGCCCCCGGCAGGACCACGCAACTACACAACAATGCAGCCACTAGCACACCAAACGCAGTTCTAGCCCGGGAATGAACCAGTAACCGACTCAAATACCCGGGCAGAAAATTTGCGCCTAAGCGATCTCGAAAAGATTTTTCCGAAATATCGAGGGGCGCCTGAAATTCGTCGCCTTTGCCGTGCGTATCGATATGTGGGACCAACATATATGCCTTCGACCGCGGACCAAGAGTGGAAAAAGGGCAGCGCGGAGCTGCTGGTTCTATCCTTGCTCGAGGAACAGCCCCGCCACGGCTACGACATAGCGCGCCTGATCGACCTTCGCTCCGGCGGCTCCATCCATTTTCACGTCGCATCGCTATATCCATTGCTCTATCGGCTCGAAAAGCGCGACTGGATCCAGGGCCGCTGGCTCGAAAAGGCAAATCAACGCCGGCGCCGCTACTACCGGCTCACCCCCCAGGGAGCGCGTGTTTTGGCGGACAAGCGCCGCCAGTGGCAGGAATTTGCGGGCGCCGTCGCCCGCATCGCAGGAGTGGAACATGCCTGAATGGAAATCAGAAATCAAAAAACGCCTCGCTGGATTGCATCTTAAGCCTGAACGAGAATCGGAAATACTCGACGAATTGTCCAGCCACCTCCAGGACCGCTACGACGACCTTCGCGCATCTGGAGTTGATCAAGACGACGCAATCCGCGACGTAATCGCCGAGCTGGACTCCACCGACCTCGTTTCCGAACTCCAAACTACCGAAGAGCCTCCTTCTCAACCTGTGCCGGAAGGCGCTCCTTCTACCGGACGCTTCCTCTCTGATTTTCTGATGGACCTGCGCTACACCGCGCGAACTCTGCGCAAGTCTCCCGGCTTTGCGGCCGTCGCGATCCTCACCCTCGCCTTGGGCATCGGCGCCAACGCCGCCGTATTCACCGTAATCAACAGCCTCATTCTGAACCCTCTGCCCGTCGATACCATCGCCACGCTCGCCGCCGTGAATACCACGCAAACCAAGAAGGCCGCGCAATCCGACGACCTGCAGCTCCTTTCCTTCCCCAATTTCCGCGACCTGCGAGAGAAGACGAATTCCTTCAGCAGCCTTGCCGCTCACTCCAACCCGACGACCGTCACCATGATCGATCAGGACGAGCCCCGCCGCGTCTTCATGGAACTTGTAACCGCCAACTATTTCGAAACCCTCGGCCTGCGTCCCTCTCTTGGACGCTTTTTCCTTACCGACGAAGACGCCAAGCCTGGCGCCGCCGCCGTCGCGGTTCTCGGCTATTCCGCCTGGCAAAGCCGCTTTGGAGCAATTCCAGACATCGTCGGAAAAACCATCAAACTGAACAATGTCCCTTTCACCATCGTTGGCGTCGGCCCTAAAAATTTCAAAGGCTTGTACGCTATCTTCGGTCCCGATCTCTGGGTTCCCTCTATGATGGCCAGGCAGTTTCTACCTTCGCAACAACAGAATGCGCTGACCGACCGCTCCATTCCTTCGGTGACCGGGATCGGTCGCCTGCGCCCCGGCACGCCCTTCACGCAGGCGCAAGCGGAGATGAAAATTGCCGCAGTTGCGTTGGATCGTGAGTATCCCGACACGAATCTGGGTCAAACGCTCGTCGTAAGGCACCTGGCCGAAGCCGCCTACGGTCCGGAAGGCCGAGGCTTGCTACTCGGCAGCATGCTGCTGGCCGCCATCGTCGGCATCGTCCTTCTCATTGCATGTTCGAATGTGGCCAACCTGCTCCTCGCGCGCGCCGCGGCTCGCCGTCAAGAAATCGCCATCCGCATGGCCCTCGGTGCCGGGCGTGCCCGCCTGATACGCCAGTTGCTCACCGAAAGCATTCTGCTGGGTCTGTTCAGCGGCGTCTTCGGTTTCTTGTTTGGATATGCAGGATGCCAGCTTCTTTCTTCCCTGCGCCCCGCCGAATATGCCCAGAATCTCGCGGAGCTCCGAATCGATCCCGCCGTCTTCGGCTTTACCTTCGTCATCGCCATCCTCACGGGATTGATATTTGGCGTCGTGCCGGCCCTCCGCTCTTCCCGCACCTCGGTTTCCGAAGTCATCAAAGAAGAAACGCGCACCGCTGGCCGTCGTCGCGGTCGCTTCAGCTTCGCGAACATGCTGCTCGCCGCTCAAGTCGCCGGCTCTCTCGTCCTGCTCGTCGTCGCCGCCCTGTTCCTGCGCAGCATCCGGCAGCAATACACCATCGATCCCGGCTATCAAACCAGCCGTCTCGCCCTCTTTATGCTGTATCCCGGCCAGGCAGGCTACGATCAGCCGCGTACCGAGCAGTTCTACAAACTGGTGCGCGAGCGCGTTTCCAACGTCCCAGGCATCTCCTCGCTTACTTGGGCTTCCAATCCTCCCCTGTGGGGACGCAAAGAAACCGGCCTGGTCATCGAGGGTCAGGAGCAGCGCAAAAAATCCGATGCCCTCTCCGCGGTCGTGAATACCGTCGATCTCCACTACTTCTCGACTCTTGGTATTTCTCTCGTCTCAGGACGCGATTTCACCACCGACGATCGCGATGGTTCCGCTTCCGTCGCCATCATCAATGACACCATGGCCGCGCAGGTTTGGCCGAATCAAAGCCCGCTCGGCAAGCGCCTGCAACTGCCTCAAGGTAAGAACTTCCTTCAGGTCGTGGGCGTTGTGAAGACCAGCAACTATCAAACTCTAGGCGAGCCGCCCCAGCCCTGCGTTTTCATTCCGCTGCGCCAGAATTTCTCGGACGCCATGATTCTCTACGTAAGATCCGAGCAAGACCCCAACACCATTCTTGCTTCTGTTCGCGACGAGATTCATCGCATTGATCCCGGACTCGCCGTGGAAGATATCCGCACCGGCGCGAAAATCATCGATCAGGCCCTTTGGTGGGGCAAAATTTCCGTGAACCTCCTTGCCGTATTCGGATTCCTGGCTCTGGCCCTGGCCTCGGTCGGGCTCTACGGAATCATGGCCTATTCTGTGAATCAGCGGCGCCGCGAAATCGGCGTTCGCATGGCCTTGGGAGCCAGTCAGGGAAAGGTTTGGCTCCTGGTTCTCCGTCAGGGCATGACGCTGGTTCTCAGCGGATTAGCCTTTGGTGTTGCCCTTGCTCTTCTTGTCGGACACGCCCTCTCGCGTTTTCTCTACGGTGTGCAGGGCACCGATTACTCCAGCGTCGCCGGCGCATCCCTCGTGTTGATGCTCGTCGCCCTGATCGCCTGCTATCTCCCAGCGCGAAGCGCCAGCCGCGTAGATCCGCTCACCGCGTTGCGCGACGCCTAGCCTCGCCCAGAACAGACTCAAAGCGTGGTCACAACATGACTGGTTTCAACTCCTTCTTGGCTAATCACCCATTGGAAATGAATGACACCCGAACCGAAGATTAATCGAGGGACGATTTCTACCGCATCGCGCGCGTAAGGGCGTGCTGATCGCGCACGTTATGATGTCCGTCGGTCTGCTCGGGGACCCCGCTGGGTTTCTGTCTGTCGCAATGCGCGCAGCAAAGACGGAAGACCACGCGGTGGTCATCGAACTGGTTAAAGTATTGAGTATGTTCAGTCTTATTTTTGGTATTCCCCTGAGCTTTGGCGCGCTCCTGAGCGGCCTGACTCTTGGTCTTGGCACTAGATGGGGGGTATTTCGCTATCCGTGGGTCACCACCAAACTCATCTTGATTGTCTCGGTGATGCTTGTTGGGAGTTTTGTTATCGGTCCTGCGGAGAATGAGATTTTGGAACGCAACAGTGAGGCGACCTGGAAACTCATTGCCGGCGCTTCGTATGACGTTCTCGCGCTGGCCGTCGCAACCGTGCTATCCGTCTTCAAGCCTGGGGGACCCTTCGTCGCTCGGAGGGCAACGCACCTCCCGAAGTCAATTCGTACGAAAATGAAAGCCCACCCTGCAATAATCTGTCGACAGCAATTCCGGTGAGCTCAACTAGCCCTGCGACCGCGCCGCAGGAATCTCGAGCATTTGGAAGGGAGCGGAAATGAACAACGGTTCCACGGATGCCCCGATCACCTATCGAGGCGTCGTCTACCCATGGCAATGCGATCACATGGGTCACATGAACGTGATGTGGTATACCGGCAAATTCGATGAAGCTACCTGGAATTTATTCGCGTCCATTGGCATCACCCCCACTTACATCCGCGAAAGCAACAATGGCGTTGCAGGGGTGCAACAAAATATCGCTTACAAAAAAGAACTTGCCGCCGGCGATCTCATCTTCATACGTTCAACCATCCTGGAGATCCGCCCAAAGGTCGTGCGCTTCCTGCACGAAATGATCAACGACGAGAAAAAGGAAGTCGCCGCAACGTCGGAACTAACCGCGGTCCACTTGAGCCTCGTCACCCGTAGAACATGCCCATTCCCCACCGAAACGCTAGAACGCGCCCAAGCCAGGCTCGCAAACAAATCCGCATAAAGCGCGTATACAGAACAGGGACACACGAACCCTTAGAAGAACCGATCTGCCCGACTGCATACAACCACACCTAGCCAGAATGTGTTCCCTTGGAATTAGCGCTCGCGAGCAACCCTTAGTCGGTCATAGCCCTGCGCCTGGGCTTCGAGCTAGTGTTGCGTCGACCCATGGAGACCGCCGTCCTCGCCGGGCGAATGGACTCCTGTCACGGCCAATGCGAAAAACCTTCCCTGTGGCGTGGGCAATTAGCGTATATCAATTCTAGTATGAATCGCCGCAACTTCCTCGAGCTCGCCGCTGCGGGCGCCGGAGTCCTATCGATTTCCGATCTGGCGCGGACTAGCGTTCGGGATGACACGCAGGTGATGACGGTCCTTGGGCCTATCGCTCCCGAACGGTTGGGCCGAACCCTCATCCACGAGCACATCATGGTGGATTTTATCGGCGCCGAGGCTATAGGGCCAGGCCGATACGACTCCGGCGAAGTTTTCCTGAAAGCCCTTCCCTATCTGCAGCAGGTGAAGTCCGCAGGTTGCAATACGCTCGTGGACTGTACGCCGGCTTATATTGGACGCGATGCTGAGCTACTGCGCCGGCTGTCACAAGCGAGTACCTTGCAGATCGTGACCAACACCGGTTTGTACGGAGCGGCCCATGGAAAGTATGTGCCGAAATTTGCCCACGCGGAAACCGCCCAGCAATTGGCCGCGCGCTGGGTGAAGGAGTTCAAAGATGGAATTCCGCCCTCGAGAGTGCGCCCGGGAATTATCAAGATCGGCGTGAATTCCGGACCGCTTTCCGAAATCGATGCGAAGCTCGTCGAGGCTGCGGCCATGACCCATCGGCAGACGGGCTTGACGATCGCGTCCCATACCGGGGACGGGATAGCCGCCAAAGCACAAATCTCGATCCTCAAGTCGCATGGTATCGCTCCTGCAAGTTTCATTTGGGTGCACGCCCAAAATGAAGCGGACAACCGGCTACACCTGGACGCGGCCGAAGCGGACGCCTGGGTGGAATTCGATGGCATATCTTCCGCCACCGCGCAGAAGCACATAGACCTGGTGCTAGCGATGAAAAAGGCGGGATATCTCGGCCGCGTCTTGCTTTCGCAGGACTCCGGGTGGTATCACGTCGGCGAACCCGGCGGCGGAGACTTTCACCCTTACGACTTTCTCTTTGCCGAGTTTCTTCCCTTGCTCGGCCGGAGCGGCGTCTCTGAAAAGGAAATTGAGACGCTCATGGTTCACAACCCGCGTGCGGCCCTGACACTGCGCAGGTGATGTCCCGCCACAAACGTGACTCATGAACGCTGCTTCAATGGCTGTGACTGCGCTCCCAGACCCCAGACCCACAGCGAGGAGAAAGCCCCGGACGCGGTGTTGGATGCCGCGCCCGGACCGTGGCGCGAGCGCGTGATTGTTACGGCTTGTCGGATGGGGGCCTGACTTCAGCGGCTTTGTTGTTCTCGGCGGAGGACTTCTGCTTGGGCGATGCCGCCGCCACGGTCTGCTTGGGGTGCCAGAAGTCGGAAGCGACCTGAGCTACTTCTTCCGGTGGATTGCTCAGCTCGGGCGAGAAGCGCAACATCATTGACTCTGCGGTTTCTACTGCGTCCGAGCTAATTTTAAGGAATTTCTTGTAGCCTTCCTCCCCAAGGATGTCCCGGTTTGTTGGATTCTTGTCGAATCCACCGAGGGAGGTGCGCAGACCGGAAACATAAAAGGTGGTGCCGCTGCTTCCTTCTATGACTTGCGAGACAAATACCGGCTGGGTGTTGGGATTTTTCTCACCCGCGGCTTTGGCCTCTTTCATGAACTCCTCAAATTCGGCGATGTGCCCGGGCTTAACATGCACAGCAGTGGTACGAAGCAGGCGGGACTCGCCGATGAGCTTTGCGTAGGCGCCGGCGTCGGCGGGCGTCTTCCGGCTCAGATCCCAGCGACGACGGCGAAGCTCGCTCCGCGAACTAACAATACAGTTGTTCCAGTCGCGGAAGACCTTGTCGGCGTTTTCCTTGCCGAAAGCCTTATTGAGCGAGTTCATGAAGTCAGTGCTGCTCTTTTCGACGTCTGCGTAGTCTTGCCGCGTACTGGTGAACACGAAGGTGTAGCCGTCGCCGTAAAGAACTTCGGCTGCCATCCAGCGGTCACCGCCATTGCGACGGTTAGCGTCGGCAATCTTTTTCGCCAGGGCTTGGAATTCAGTTGATTTTTCGGGTTTGACCTTGACGATGTAGACGTCCAGATAATCTCCTTGTGCCCGGACCGCCGCAGGCATCGCTAGACACACTGCGACCGCCAAGACCCAAATGGCTCTCCTTACCATCGTTACCTCCTCCATTCGCTACTCAGATCACAGACTTGAACGGACTTTGGGCCAAAAAAAGGACTCCAGGAAGGGAATGGAGGGGACGTTATACCCGAGTCTGGGAGCTGTCAAGTCATGTCCAGAGGGTATGCCCTTGGTTCCAGGCCTTGTGCTTCTTAACTCTCGCCAATTCAACAGCTGGCCATGCCACCCGGGGTGGAGGTAAGCTGCGCGCTCCTCCATCTTGTTCAAACAGTTTCTCGCGCCATCCCTTACGAAATCAGCTTTTGTGGACTCTTTCAAAATTGACGGGGTGGTGGGGACTCTCCACCTACAGATCAGTTCTTCCCTCTCCTTGACCGTGCCTCAACGCCCGACCTACTATCCGAATATCCGACGAGGATATTCGTCCGAGGAGCATCGCGACGAGGGACCTCTCCGGCACACAAGCCATGCTCTCGCCAAAGCTACGGCAGGCTTTCGCAATTTCCGGCCTGCTGCCGACGCTCCTGGTCGCCTCTCTCCCTCTCTTTGCACCTTCCGGCGCCCCCCAACCTCAAGCCGCCTCCCCCGCCGCCCCTGCTCCGGCAAACGCAAAGCCCTTGGCCTGGTTCACCGATATCGCCCCCAAAGCCGGGCTCACCATGCACAACGTCTTCGGCGGGGTCACCACCAAGAAGTACATCATCGAGACTACCGGCACCGGCGTGGCTATCTTCGACTTCGACAACGACGGGTGGCCCGACATCGTCATCGTCAATGGCACCAAGCTCGAAGGTCTTCCCGCTGGCCAGCCGGCGCCTAGCAATCATCTCTACCGCAACAATCACGACGGCACCTTCACCGACGTCACGCAAAAAGCCGGCCTCACCCACACCGGCTGGGGACAAGGCGTCTGCGTCGGCGACTACGACAACGACGGCAACGCGGACCTCTACGTCACCTATTACGGAAAAAACGTGCTGTACCACAACAACGGCAACGGCACGTTCACCGACGTCAGCGACAAAGCCGGCGTCGCCGGCACCGGCAAAGCCTGGGGCACCGGCTGTGCCTTCGTGGACTACGACCGCGACGGCCACCTCGACCTCATGGTTTCCAACTACGTGGACTTCGACATCTCCACCGCGCCCGCGCCCGGCGATCGCGTCAACTGTCTTTGGAAAGGCGTCCCGGTCATGTGCGGCCCGCAGGGCCTGCCCGGCGCGAAAAACATCCTCTACCACAATCGTGGCGACGGCACCTTTGAGGACGTCACCAAAAAAGCCCACATCGACCAGACGGACGCCACTTACGCCTTCAGCGTCACCACGTTCGATTACGACGACGACGGCTGGCCCGACATCTTTATTGCCTGCGACTCCACACCCAGCATCCTCTATCACAACAACCGCGACGGCACCTTCAAGGATGTCGCCGTCACTTCCGGCGCGGCCTTCAATGAAGACGGCCGCTCCCAGGCTGGCATGGGCTCCACCGCGGGCGACTTCAACGGCGACGGCCGGCTCGACATTTTCAAGACCAATTTCTCCGACGACACCTCTACGCTCTATCGCAACAATGGCGACGGCACCTTCGACGACGTCACGTACAAAGCAGGTCTCGGCCTGAATACCAAATATCTCGGCTGGGGCACGATGTTTCTGGATTTCGACAACGACGGTTGGCCCGATCTTCTACTCGTCAACGGCCACGTCTACCCCGAGGTAGACAGCGAGTATCTGGGGAGCAACTTTCAGGAACCGCGCATCCTCTATCACAACAACGGCAACGCCACTTTCACCGATGTCTCCGCCACCGCCGGACCCGGAATCACCAATGCGAGTTCCTCGCGCGGCCTGGCCATCGGCGATCTGTGGAACGACGGAAAGTTGTCGGCGGTGGTGAGCAATATGAACGCCCCGCCCAGCCTGCTCGTCAATCAAGTGCGCACTGCCAATCACTGGATCGGATTCCGCGCCATCGGGGCGTGGGGCAACTCCAGTCAAACGCGAACCGGCGCTGCCGCAAAGACGGCGGAGTCGGACGCAGCGGCATCTTCGGCGGCCGCCACAAAATCAACGCGAGACGCCATCGGCGCGCGCATCCGCGTCAAAGCCGGCCTGCGCATTCTGATCGACGAAGTCCGTTCCGGCTCCAGTTTCGACTCCAATAACGATATGCGCGTACACTTCGGCCTCGGCGCCGCCACGAAAATCGACTGGGTGGAAGTCCGCTGGCCCAGCGGCCTGCTGGAAAGATTTGAAAATCTGAAAGTGGATGCGATTCAAACCCTGAAGGAAGGTTCCGGCGTCCCCACGCCCGCTGCTCCGTCCGCCGCAAAATCCGCGGCCGCCTCCGGGTCCGGCGCCGCGGCAGAAAGGAAAAACTAGTCCGCCGCTACATTGCAACGCGAGGCCGTAGCCGCCAGCATTTGCTGGTTGTGGCGGATCCCAGCGGCTACCCTGGCGGCCATCCTTTCCCTTTGCTCTTCATAGAATCGCAGGCCGCCCATGTTCGCGCTTTCGAGTTCCTTGGGTCCCCAACGGGCCCGCATGATGCCGAACGCGGTATGCGAATTCGTTCCCAGCAGCAGGTGCGCCAGCTCATGCGTGGCCACGTAACCCAGCAGCGTGCTCAGCCCAATCGGAAATTGCTGGCGCAGCTGTTCGATAGGCTCGACGAAGACCTGGCTGTAGCAGCCCTCGCCGCCGGCGTTTAGATAGGAAATGCCAAAAGTCCCAGGGTTGAGATCCCGGGGCTTTTGCAAAAACCGAAGTTGCAGCATTTCGGGGAATCGGGCTTGACCGCATTCGCCCGAAACGTGGGTCAGTTCACCGTTCACGCCGCAGTTCAGCCAGCGAATCTCGATACCCACACGCGAAAAGACCTCCGACGAGATCTGCTCCATTTGTTGCAGGCCCTCCAGGCCGACGCGGGCGTCGTCGTAGACTGAGACCGTGATGGCCGATCTGGCCTCGACGCCCTCCTTCGCCTGAACCGGAGAGATCCCCATCGCCAAGAACAACCCTAACCCAACATATGCTCGAAACGTCTGAACTAGCATCCTGACTGGCACGGCCTCACCTCCGCTGTGTGAGGCCGAAATTGAGGCGGTGCGGTAAGTACCTCAATGCCCGGCGGGTTATGCGTGTCTAATTTGTGGGTGACGCGTTAAGTTTCCCGGCTTCAAAGAGATAGCCGCTGCGGTTACCGACCCAGCTGGAAACATTTCGGGGCTATTTTTCGTTATTACTAGCGGGACCCGGGCTCAGAGAGGCATCCGTGCCAGAGTTTTCACCGAAACGTAACGGAAGCGCTGGCAAGATTCGATTTGGCGTGTTCGAGGCCGACATGCATTCGGCCGAACTGCGGAGAAACGGCCGGAAAGTCCGGCTGCAAGACCAGCCATTTCAGATTTTGGTGATGCTGCTGGAACAGCCCGGGGAAGTGGTCACGCGCGACACGCTACGCGCGTCTTTGTGGCCGGTCGATACGTTCGTGGACTTCGACCACGGGCTCAACGCCGCAGTGAAGCGTCTACGGGATGCGCTGGGCGACTCCGCGGAAAATCCCCGCTTTGTGGAAACATTGGCGCGCCGCGGATATCGCTTCATTGCGCCGGTCCACCCATCGGAGCCCTCCAATTCACCCGAGCCAGCCGCACCGATCACCAAGGCAGCGGCAATTCTAACGATTCGGGCAAATCCGGAAAGCCCTGAGACCGCTCGTCTTACGGTGCCAAAGATTGCTTCCCTGCAAGCGCGGCGCTGGCGCATCCTTCTTTCTTCTTTGAGCGTTCTGCTGATGGGGACGGGAGCCGGGTGGGTGGCGGCCCGGCGATTCAATCCGATTTTGCAACCGGTCGCGGAGTTGCGGCTCACCGCGAATCCTCCGGACGATCCCATCCTGAGCGCGGTGATTTCGCCGGACGCGAAGTATCTGGCCTTTGCCGATCGCTCCGGACTTTTCCTGCGGGTTATCTCCACCGGAGAAACGCACTCCATCGCGTTGCCGGAGGGCTTCAAACCACGACCAGCCGCGTGGTTTCCGGACGGCAATCACGTCCTGGTGACGAAAACGACGGATCCGTACGGGGATGACAGCTTGTGGAACGTCTCGGTACTGGGTGGACCGCCGCGCAAGATCATGGAAGAGGCCGATGCTCGGGGTGTCTCACCGGACGGCCAGCAAATCGCGTTTGTGCGAGGCGGCAACCTGCACGAAGGAATCTGGGTGATGTCCGCAGATGGTGACCATGCTCACAAAGTCTTCGGGGAACCCGGCGATAAGTTTGGCGGGGTGGCGTGGTCGCCAGACGGCCGGCGCCTGGCGTTCGCGCGATTCAGTTACAAGACCGGGTTCAAGGTCGCGTCAGCCTCATTGTGGATTGTGGACCTGGCCAGCGGCGAGGCCAATTGCGTTCTTGCCGACCAGGAGCTAGGCGAGGCGCTCGCATGGCCCACACGGGACCGCCTGGTTTATTCGCTGGCAGAACCCCTTCCGAATCAAGGCGACTCCAACCTGTGGACCATAACTATCGATCCGAAAGGCTTTTCCCCCAACGGGCATCCGGTGCGCCTGACCAGCGGCCCCGACAAGAAAGTGCGGCTCAGCACCTCCGGCGACGGCAAACAGTTGACTTTTCTGCGCTGGCGGGGCGAGCCCCATATCTATGTGGCGGATTTAGACCCCGGGCACGGCGGCATCCTGGCGCCACGGGCCCTGAGCCTGGATGAAGGCCGCAATCTGCCATTCGCGTTCACGCCTGACGGCAAAAGCGTGCTCTTTACTTCCGATCGCGACGGTCCAGCGCACATTTTCCGGCAAGCAGCAGATCAAGCCGCGCCGGATCTGCTGGTAGGCGGACCCGATTCCGTGGCGATCGCGCGGCTCAATCCGGACGGCACCGAGCTTCTTTATTTGCTGCAGCCGCGTTCGGACGATGCCTCGGGCACCGGCCGATTGATGAGCGTGCCACTGACGGGCGGGACACCGCGCATGGTCCTGCAGGCGCCGCAACTCCACAATTTTCAGTGCGCGCGCGTGCCTTCGAAGACTTGCATTTTCGGGGTATCGACGCCCGACAAGATCGCCTTCGTGTCCTTCGATCCCAGGACGGGCGACACTCACGTGATCGATGGCTTGGCCTTGCCGGAAGGGGGTTCCTATAACTGGAGCCTGTCGCCAGACGGGTCGACGATAGCCGTTGCCGATTGGCGGCGCGGCCCAGCGCCGTCCGAAATTCTGCTGCTTTCGTTGCGTGGACGCGCTCCGCGAAAACTGGCGTTGGCGGATTGGGCGGGAATTTCCAGCATTGATTGGGCCGCAGACGGCCGCAACATCTGGACCAGCGCCATCCGAGCAAGCGGCGAGCAGGCGCTGTTGAGCGTGGACTTGCAAGGCCGCGCCACCCTGCTGTTACAAGACCTGCAGCGCGACGTGGGCTGGGCCATTCCATCGCCCGACGGGCGGCGCATCGCGTTCTGGGAAGCGGGCGGCAGCTCCAACGCCTGGTTGCTGCGCGGTTTCTGATACTTCATTCGATGCGATTCATTCTTGTAAGCACCGTTGGCCACGGCGGCGCGCCGGTATGGGGCCAGTTTCCGGTGACCCGACTTATCACGGTCTAGATGGAATCACGGGTAAAATTGATCCCAGTGTTTCTCCGACGATTGCATCGACCCGCCGAGCTTTTAGGCTCGCAAGTCCTTGTTGGGCAATTTCAATGGCCTCGTGCTCAGGTCTGCCGATTTCGATCAGGCCGTTAAGCCTTTCTGTGATCGCCGTGGTGGTCTCCGCAATTCGGAGAGCCAATTTAACCGCGTCCCTTTCGAAAAGAGCAGAAACGTACGCAGTTCGCCAAGTGGATGAGGAAGTGTCGCTCATTGAAGCCTTCTTTCAGGTAGGTTGACTGTACGCTAGCGCACTCGAAAGAGATACCACTATCTAACTTCATAAATCCAAGGCGTACGCGCGTAGACAGCGCTATAGCCGCAATTCGCACAGACGCAAGTATTGCCGGGCGGAAGTTCGGGCTTCAGAGGTACGTAAAGGGAGGCCATTCCTGAGTGGCTGACTTAAGATTGTTGAAATTCGGCGTGACAATTCACGCAAATGAGGACCCATTTCGGCATCTAGTCACCCAGCGAGGTGACAGCCAAGAAACTGGAAAGCACCGCGAAGGATGCAGCCTATCAATTCAGGCTTGAGGCACAATCAGGCGTTCACCGCAGGCCCAATGCGCAGGGATGTCTCCGCTTCCATTGGCGCGCAAGACAATCAAGCGACGCCATGGCGTGAAATCGTATTCTGTACCTTCGCCGCAGGCGTCTTGGCGGGGAAAATGGCGGTGATCTTTGTACCTAAAGCATTGGAATCAACAATCAATTCGCCATGCAACTGACGTACGCGCTCTCGCATTCCCCTAATCCCGACGCCGACCCCTCGGGACTGAATCTCTGCCAATCGCTCTTGCGACATGCCCTTGCCGTGATCCTGAACCTCCGCATAAATCTTGTCGGCCTCACGAGCGATACGGATTACCGCAGTTTTGCTTCCTGAATGGCGATGGATGTTTGTCAGGCATTCTTGCACCAGACGAAATATGGCGAGTTCTACCTCAGGGACAAGCCTTTCCAGTTTGTCGGGAATATTCAGGTTGATACTAATGCCGCTGCGTTCCCCCAAGCCCTCTGTGTACCAGCGAAGCGCAGATGACAGTCCGCTTTCGTCCAGCATTGGTGGGTGCAGGAGATAAGACGTCGTGCGTATCTCTTGGTTCAGATTCTGAACTAGATCCTGGGCTTCGTTGATGCTTTTGGATAATCGCGCAGGATCGCGCTTCGTCTCGTGTTCGAGTCGCGCAAGGATCATCCCCAGTGCAGCCAGATTCTGACCAGCACTGTCGTGCAGCTCCCGTGCAATGCGCCGACGTTCCTCGTCCTGAGCAAGCATCAACCTTCCGGAAAGGTCTCGAAGCTGGTCCGACTGCTGAAGGATGTCCGCATTTCGCCGCCGCAGCTCTTGAGTCCGAAATTGCACTTGCGTATCGAGCGCATCAGCGAGTTCGCGAAAACGTTGTTCGCTCTCATGCAATTCCCGCTCGACCCGCTTACGTTCGGTGATATCGCGCGCTATCTTGGAAGCACCGATGATTTTGCCTGCGGAGTCCCTGACCGGGGAAATTGATAGTGATGCGTCAAACGCAGTGCCATCTTTTCGCACACGAATTGTGTCGAAATGGTCGATTCGCTCACCTTGGCGCAATCGCGCAAGGATGCTTGTTTCCTCATCCAGGCGATCGCGGGGAATGATCATCGAGATATGCTGTCCTATGGCTTCTTTGGCTGTGTAGCCAAAGAGTCGCTCGGCACCCGCGTTCCAACTGGTAATGACGCCCTCTAAAGTTTTGCTGACAATGGCGTCGTCGGAAGAATCTACGATCGAGGCAAGCAAGCCGATCGCCTTATCGGCTTTCAGTCGCAATGCGGGAAGCTCGTCCAAAATTGATTGAGTGATCTTCTCTGTGGTGGCTTCCGGATCATCAATAATGCAACTCGCTAGCGCCTCATGCGTCGCAAGGAGCTGCTTGATGTCATCTTCAAACTGGATTTCAGGGTGGACCCTCGTCCAGTAGTGCGCTGCCCGAACGAACGCCATGAAAAGCAGCAGGTACTGAAATCGAACGGTGCCTAACAACCGTTCCAGGGCATCGAGGCATGCCGGGGCGTCCGCCGTCTGCAAGAATACATGACTGGCAAGGGCAAAAATCGCATCTTCCATTTGCGTGTCGGCCTTCGGCATTTCAGTAAGAGGCGCGGGACATTTCAAGCAAAACGAAAAACGTGCGTTTAGTTCAGGCCCGCGTGCAAGGGGCCGCCGCAGCAATTTGACTACATCCACGACGCTTTCCGTGCGGGCATCCTTGTCGCCAGACGGCTGGCCAAGTCCAATCAAGAAACCAGTATGGCGGGCGATGCAGTAGCGGACGGCACAAAAGCGAGAAAGATAGACGAAAAGTCGCTCCTTGAAAACAGAATGCAGCGGGTTATCCAGATAGGCAGCTTGGGCAAATCCCCACAGTTTTTCGGTGATCTCGGGAGTCTCGGGCGAGAGCCGGAAGAAGTTCGGAAGCACACCAAACCGTTCATTGACGAGCCGCTGTAGCTCCGATACGGCAGTACTCGCCGTTTGAGCATTATTGGATGCCATGGTGTTCCTCTGTAAAGTCCTTCAGGCGCGTACTGACACCACCAAGATGCTCGATCTCATCAGGGAGAAATTGAAAATCCATTGCCAGGCTCCCTTTCGTGGGGCTGAGCGGGAAGCATTCCAGATGATCTGCCTAGGCCAGAAGACCTAAATCAGGAGAAGGTGAAAACCGCCTCAGTAAAGAGCGTACCACGGCACATCGCGGCTAGCGGACGCGGTAGGGACGATCATCACGGATCGCCCCTCGCGATCCGTACGGGCGCTTCTACGCATACGGCTCCCACCTTGGATGAGTGGCGAGGAAGCGAGCTGTAGGATAAGGATGCAAAACGTGTGGAGCTGGAAGCCACCTGGTGTAGATCGGCATGAGCCGATCCCACGGCGCAGGTCGCGGACTTCGGCGGCGCAGAATGAGCCACCACAATCGCCGCAACCGTTGCCCGAAGACACTCAACCTGTCGATGTTTCCTGGGACCGCATGGTAGCGGTAATATCCGGTCACAACCTTTCGTAGCCATGCACCGACGTCGGCAACCGGCTCGTGCATTCGGAGGCGCAGTTCTGCTTTGATTGCATGCAGCTTGGCCACCATGCGCTTCTTCGCCGTTTTCCGCCAGACGAAGAATGCTCCATTGCTCCGGCGCTTCCCGCAGTAATGCGTGAGGCCCAGGAACGTAAAGGTCTCCGGCTTCCTTTCACCACGCTTCTCCCGATCTTGGGCGGCGAACCGCCCAAACTCGATCAGTCGTGTTTTCTCCGGATGTAGTTCCAATCCGAACTTAGCCAATCGTTCCCGAAATGCTTCCAGAAATCGTTGGGCCTCCATTCGATTTTCGAAACCCACCACCAGATCATCAGCATAGCGCATGTCACCTGCAAGACTGAGGGCCAAGATGGAGTCGCTGTCTCCTTTCTTGTAGGACTCTTTCATTCCTTACAACATGCCGGTTTAACCCGGCGCTCCCTGATAAACGCTGCCAGCTTGAGGGCCTCTGTTGCTTGACATCTGACTATATTTCTGCAAATATCGAAATATGATCACAGTGCGAGAGAAAAAGAACCTGGAGCAGGTCGCGCGTTACGCCGACATGTTCTCTGCGATGGGCACCGAGGCGCGGCTTCGCATCATGCAGCTGCTGTTATCGGCCCACCCGGAAGGAATGGTCGTCACGGAAATCCAGGAAGAGCTGGACATTCCGAATTCGACACTTTCGCATCATCTGGACAAATTGAAGAACGAAGACCTCGTCCGCGTGCAGCGCGAGAGTACTTTTCTGCGCTACACGGCTAACACCGCAGCCCTTCAGCAGATTCTGACATTCTTGTATTCCGAGTGCTGCACCCGAAACAAAGCGGTGAGGCCAAGAGACGTCGTTGAAATTTGCCGGTAGGAGGATTCATGGACATCCCGAACATCAAGGAAGCGGTTCAGGAAAAGTACGGGCAGGCCGCTTTGCGGGTGACCGCCGGCGTGGGGAATAGCTGTTGCGGCGCGGCCGCCGCGGGTGAATCGGCTTGCGATCCGATCACCTCGAACCTTTACGACCAGGCGCAGGCAGGACAAATTCCCAAGGAGGCATTGCAGGCTTCGCTCGGCTGCGGGAATCCGACGGCGCTGGCAAAGCTGAATCCCGGAGAGACGGTGCTGGACCTGGGCTCGGGAGGCGGCATCGACGTGCTGCTTTCCGCGCGGCGCGTCGGCCCCACAGGCAAAGCGTATGGCCTGGACATGACCGACGAAATGCTGGCGCTGGCGAACGAGAACAAGCGCAAGGGCGGTGCGGAGAATGTGGAATTCCTTAAAGGTGAAATCGAAAATATTCCCCTGCCCGACGATTCGGTGGACGTGATCATCTCGAACTGCGTCATCAATCTTTCCGCGGACAAGGATCGCGTGTTGCGAGAAGCATTCCGGGTGCTCAAACCTGGAGGACGTTTCGCGGTCTCCGACGTGGTGACGCGCGGGGAAATCGAAGCTGAAATTCGTCGAAGCATGCTTTCGTGGGTGGGATGTATCGCCGGAGCGCTGGACGAAGAAGACTATCGCCAAAAACTGCGGGCGGCTGGATTCGTGCAGGTTGAGGTGGAGCCCACGCGCATCTATCGCGCCGAGGATGCCCGCGAATTTCTCTCGCAACAGGGAGTGCATGTCGATGCATTGGCTCCGCAAGTCGATGGCAAGTTTCTAAGCGCGTTGGTCAGAGCAACAAAGCCGGCGGACGGAGAAAGCGCGGCACCATGCTGTGGTCCCTCCTGCTGCGCCTGATCCTTCGGTTGCAGTCAACAGGGTGAGAAGCCATGTCAGAACGCTATAACGTTCTCTTTCTGTGCACGGGAAACTCGGCGCGATCAATCATGGCCGAAGCCATCCTGAACAAGAAAGGGAAACCGAACTTCAATGCCTTCAGCGCCGGTAGCCACCCAACTGGCCAGGTTCGTCCAGAAGCGCTAGCGCAAATCGCGGCCGCAAAGCTTTCAACGAACGGACTGCGCAGCAAGGATTGGGCGGAATTCGCGCAATCCCAGGCGCCCAAGATGGACTTTGTTTTCACGGTTTGCGACAACGCGGCAAATGAAATGTGTGCGGTTTGGCCGGGCCAGCCGATGACGGCTCACTGGGGCGTACCCGATCCGGCGCAGGTCAAGGGCACGGTCGAAGAAATCGCGCGCGCCTTCCGCGATGCGTTCTTGACGCTGGATCGGAGAATTGGGCTGTTTCTGTCTCTGCCCCTTTCCAGCCTGGACAGGATGGCCATTCAGAGGGAAATCGATCGGATTGGTCATCCATGAAGCCAAGTCTAAATGTTCGTCTGGTGGCGGAGTTCACCGGCACTGCATTCCTTGTTGCCGCAGTTGTGGGTTCCGGAATTATGGCGGAGCGGCTGGCTGGAGGAAACCTGGCCGTGGCTCTGTTAGCGAACACCATCGCCACGGGCGCAGTCCTGGTGGCTTTGATATTGAGCCTCGCGTCCATTTCGGGAGCTCACCTGAATCCGGCGGTGTCGCTTTGCGATGTATGGCAGGGAGGCTTGCCGTGGTCCGAAGCCATTGTTTACATGATCGCCCAGTCGGCTGGGGGCATTTTCGGGGCGATGCTGGCCCATGCAATGTTCGGGCTCAGCCTGCTCACCACTTCGCTTCATGCGCGCGGGGGAGGCGCACAGTGGCTTAGTGAATTTGTCGCAACGTTCGGGCTGCTGGCAGTAATTCAAGGAGCGTCGCGTTCAGACGCCAAGGCGGTTCCCTGGGCCGTGGCTAGTTACATCACTGCGGCGTATTGGTTTACGGCCTCAACCTCTTTCGCGAATCCTGCGGTGACCATCGCACGATCGCTGTCGGACACGTTTGCGGGAATCCGACCGGCCGATGTGCCGCTTTTTGTCAGCGCGCAGATCACAGGAGCATTGTCCGCAACGCTGCTATTGCGCCGGCTCCCACCACCGTTGCCGCCGGTGGCCACGGAGGTAGCCGCCGCGGACTGATTTCTGTTGCCGATGTTGATGGACAGAGAGAATTTCGCTTCGCAGCGCGGCAGGTTTCGGTCTCCACCGGAACCATCGCGAGCAAAAACTCCTGCAAGCGCTGGCTTTCGGGAACCAGGCGGCCCAGGTGAAGGCCTATCTGGCTGGCGCCGGGCAGGCGCACGAGACAGCCCACGCCAGTGACCGGCTTCATTTCTTTCGAAAGCTGCAAGCACACATCGACAATGGATCCCACCGGCAAGGTCCGCTGCGCTTTTACCAGCAAACCTTCCATTCTGACGTCCACGGTTTCACCTTCAATCTCCTGGCCGGCGATACGCAAACGCACTTTCGAACGCATCGGCACGCGCCGGGTTCTGCGGCGCTCGTGTTCGATAGCGCCCTGGGTGGCGCGCACCAGGCGCAGCAGGCGATCCTTGTCCAGCGGCTTGTAAAGAAAGAAACTGGCGCCGGCGTCGAAGCCTTGGGCCATCGCGTTCGGGCGCGGATCATCGCTGATCAGAACCACCGGGATCATGCGGTTTGAACCAAGAATCCCGCGTCTGGCGCGTGAGTTCCAGACCGTCGGGAAACTTCATTTGCAAATCCAGAAAAACAATCGCGAATCCGCCCTGTTGCAGGACGGCGGTGGCCTCGGCGCTCCTGGTCAGGATTAACGACTCAAATGCCAATCATGCCGAGTACGCGCTCGATCAGCTCGCAAGTAGCTTGTTGATCGCCAACGATCAAGGCACGCTTTCGCGTAGGGCTTCCGCAGGCTTTATCTGCGCCGGATGAAGCACACAGGAAGGGGGGACATGAGAGTCCAATAATTCCAGCGGTTTTCACAGGGTCAATTTCGTACCTGGACCGTTTTCGTGCCCGCCGAAATTCTCGATCTTCAAGGATTTCAGTTTTCTTATGACTCGAAAACCTTTGATATCCCTGCTCTGCGGCTCAAAACGCAGCTTGATCGGAATCATGACCAGAATCGGGAAAGCCTCTGGCTTCCGGGCGGTCTTCTGATAGAAAGCAAGACGTTAGCCTGAAACCCTGGCCCACCGTGCGCTTTCTTTCATTGTCAGGCGGATTGCGCTATGGCACAGCCGTCGTTTGTGACCCCACAGGTAGGTTTCTGGGGCGCTGGTTCGTTTTACAAAGATCAGTAAGGCGGGCAACGCAACGGGAATCGCTACCCTTGAGGAGGGTGGGATGGTTATCGCAGAAGGGCAAGTGTTTCGCTGCCAGAATCGCGACTGCGGCTGTGAAATCAAGGCGCTCCGATCGTCGGTCATCGCCCACAAAAACCCCCGATGTGGGTGTGGCGCGGACATGAAAAAGCTTTACCGCAAGCCCATGTTTCGCGCGCTTACGTCCGATCTGGAGCTGACGGCGATGAGATCCAACAAGAACTAGCAGCTCGATTCCCTGCGAGATAAGCGGAGCAAATTGCATCAGGTTTGGTCCACAGGATTGATACGATGCGCGACCACTTCAGCTTGTTGATTTCTCCCGTCCTGGTCTTGTTGGGCGCGGTGCTGGTGTATGACGGTGCGGTGAGTCGGGACGTCAGCCAATCGATGCGGGTCATCGCCGGCGCGGCATTGCTGGCGCTGGGCCTTATTCTGGTGCAATTAACATTGAAAAACTGGTTGAAGGAAAGGGCGCGAAGCTCGCGCCACTCGTCTCGCGAAGCCTAAGGCTGCGGTTGTGGAATGGCATTGGCGCGGTCGACCATAGCCTGCGGCGCTTCGGGTGCGTGCAGCGGCGGCTTGCCCAGGCTGATCGCCCAGTGGTCGAGCCAGTTGCTGCCCTCTTCGCCGACGAAAGTGTCCGGCAAGGCGTAGGCCTGATCGCTTAGCGCGTCCTGCAGGGTGACGAAGCGATAGCCGCGCTTGCGGAGAAGGTCGAACAACTCGCCGATGTGCTCGGCCTCCAGATTGTTGCCATGCAGCAGCAGAATTTGCTTCGGTTCGTAACCAAGCAGATCTTTCGAGAATTTTTCGTAGTAGGAAAACACTTCGGTGGTATAGCCAAGGTAGGACTTCACGACTTCCTGTTGCGCAGCGGCATCCCCGCGTTTCTTCGCGTCATCGTAAACGCGGGCGAACATCCAATCCCAGGCGTCCATGGTGACCGGCGCGATGCGATAGCCGCGGGCAACCAGGAAGGCTTCGGCTTCGCGGCGAGTCTGGAGGTCGCGGCCGGTGTCGAGGTAAGGGTGGCGGAAATAACGCATGGTCATTTTGTGCTGGGTCTGCAACAGGCGCGTGACCGTTTCGCCCTGAATCACAGATTCTTCGAACTCTTTCAGGCCCGCGCGATTGAGCGAAGTGTGGGCATAGGTGTGATTGCCGAGCTCGAATCCGGCGTCGAGCCACATGTTGAGCGCGGCGATGCGCTCGTTGACTTCGTTCCAGCGGAAGAAGAGTTTGCGCTCGTTAACAAAGCCGACGGCCGGGACTTTGTTTTCCTTCAACGTGGCCAGGAGTTTTGTGGTCATCGAGGTGATTTCGGCGGCGGTCATGAAGTTCGCGGCACCCGCGGGGAGATCGTCGATGGTGATGGCGATAGCGCGCTCGGGCTGCGCGTCGGCGGCGCCGGATGCCAGTCCGGCGGCGGCCAGCAAAAGAGCACAGGCGGCAGACACAAACCCCAGGAACAATCTCGTCACGGTGGTCTCCCTCAGCGATCGTTTGGCTTGCTCGACGGCAGTTGCAGCCTGGCACGAGCGACGCCAACGTATTTGTCGGCCGCGCCATAATAAAACAGGAAGTCGTTTCGTCCACTCTGCGCATCGGCCGCCGCAGCCATGCCCTCGACGAAGACTACGTTGGGGACCTGGCCCACTTTTTCCCAATTCTTTTCGGGAGCGAAGATCGGCTCGTCGGTTCGCGAAATAAGTTTGCGGGGATCCGCGAGATCGAAGACGGCGACGCCGGTGCGATAGACGAGTTTGTCGTCGGCGCCATTGTAGATGAGCGTGATGCCGTCGGGAGTGCGGATGGGCGGCGGGCCGGGTTCGACCACGCGCGAATCAAATTTTCCCGGGCGGCGCGGGAGCACCGGCGTGTTGGTGGCTTCGGTCCAATGCAGAAGATCGGTGGAATAGGAGAGACCCATTTGATCGGTCTTGTCGGCAGCGGTGCCGAGCCAGTACATCCAATACTTGCCGTCGATTTTTTCAGGGAAGATGGCGCCGGATTTGGTCCAGGAAACATTCCAGTTGCCTTTGTAGGCCGGTAGGATGACGCCTTGGCGATCCCAGTGCAGCAGATCGTGAGAGGTGGCGAGGCAGAGTTGCGCTTCTCGTTTGTTGTAGCCGGTGTACGTCAAGTAGTAGAGGCCGTCGATTTTTTGCAGGCGGGGATCTTCGACGCCGCCATCCTTTTCGTATTCCGCTGCCGGGGAGAAGACCGGCTCGGATAGGCGCGTGAAATGAATTCCATTGGTGCTTTCGGCATAGCCGAGGCGCGAGGTTCCGGCTTTGTCCTGGGCGCGATACAACATTACGAATTTGCCGCCTTCAGCACCCGATTTCTCGTCGACGAAAATTACGGCGGGATTGAAGGTGCCGGCGGATTCCCAGTCGTTGTCTTGCGGAGCGAGGATCGGAGTATCGGAGGCGCGTTTCCAGGCGGTGAACGGATTCGGAGTCGCAGCCGGAGGACGCGGCGATTCGTCGGCGTGCTCACGCTTCGTCGCTAGGATCGCCGATGCGCAGACCAGGATTAGAGTCAAGGCGACTGAGTTGCTGAGCGAATTCCGCCGATCCGGCATGGAGCACCTCTACGCCGCGTATTCGGTTACTTGCCGGGCTTGCCCGCCTTCGACGCGGTGAACTGGACGTTGCGGACGATGCCCTCCCCTTCTTTAACAAAAATCAGCTGATTTGGCTTGATGTCTTTCAGGGCGTCGATCTGGCCGCTGGGCCAGCGGATCTCGAGCAAATCGACCTTTTCGGCTTTGCCGATGCCGAAGTGGATGCGCAGGTCGTTTTGGGAGATGTAGCTCCCGCCGCTGCGCACCTCGTCGATCTGCTGGTGCACCTTGGGTTCGTCGGGCGGATGGGTAACGCAACGCAGGCGTGTGCCGATGCCGCTGCGATTGGATTTCACCCCGATCGTGCGCACCTTGAGCCAGTTGCTTCCGTTGGTCACGTCGCAGCGGATGAGTTGCGGATAGTCGTTGACGGTGTTCACCACCACATCCATGTCGCCGTCGTTGTCGAAATCGCCAAAGGCGCAGCCACGCGAAGCGACCGGCGCCATGATCCCAGGTCCGGCCTGTGGGGAAACGTCGTCGAAACGGCCATTGCGCAAGTTCTTGTAGACGAGCTTCTGCTGCGGGTAGCCCGCTTCCGTCTGGAGCTGTTCGACTTCGGGATACACGTGGCCATTGCAAATCAGGATGTCCGGCCAGCCATCGTTGTCGGGATCGAAAAATCCGCAGCCCCAGCCCAAGAACTGCGTGTGACGCCCAAGGCCGCCCTGAAACGTGGTGTCTTCGAACACTGCGCCGCCGATATTGTGATACAGCGAGGGCGTGTCACCGGCAAAATTCGTTTTCACGATGTCGAGATTTCCGTCCAGATCGTAGTCCGACGCGGAAACACCCATGCCCGCTTGGGGTTTGCCGTCGGCACTGAGCGCGCAGCCGGCTTCGGTGGCGATGTCTTCGAACTTTCCGTTTTTCTTATTTTGATACAGCAAACTGGCGGTCGAATCGTTGGCCACGTAAATGTCCGGCCAGCCGTCGTTGTCGAAATCGCCGGTGAGCACCCCGAGACCATAGGTTCCGTTGGCCTGAAGTATGCCGGACTTCTCGGTCACATCGGAGAACGTGCCGTCGCCGTTGTTGTGGTAGAGGATATTTTTTCCGCCGTTCAGGCCGGGAGGGCCGCACGCGACCATCACACCTTTATAGAGACAGGGGCCGGACTCGGGAACCGGCGCGGTGGCCAGGTCCAAATCAATGTAGTTGGCGACGAAAAGATCGAGATGCCCGTCGCGGTCGTAATCAACGAACGCGCAACCTGTATTCCAGCGCTTGCCATTGCCGGCGACGCCGGCTTTTTCGCTAACGTCGGTGAACGTGCCGTTCCCGTTGTTGTGATACAGCACGTTTTTGCCGAAAAAGGTGACGAACAAATCTTCGTACCCGTCATTGTCGTAATCGCCGATGCACACGCCCTGGCCCCAGCCGGAATGTGCCAGACCGGCTTTGAGCGTCACGTCCGTGAAGGTTCCGTCGCGATTGTTCTTGAAGAGATGCGAAGTCGGAGCCTGCCCTGCGGGAAAGCCTTCCAGGCGCGAGCCGTTGACCAGAAAAATATCCAGCCAGCCATCGTTGTCGTAGTCGTAGAAGGCGACGCCGCAGCCGGTAGTTTCGAGCAGGTACTTGTTCTTGTGTTCGCCGCCAAAAATCGTTTTAGCGTTCAGCCCCGATTCGCGCGCCACGTCGACGAACGCGAAGCCAAGGCCGGCCGCCGCAGGCACGTTCGAAGTCCGATTGGCATTGGCGCTAGGCTGCGAATTCGGCTGCGTGCCGCCATTTTGCGGATTTGGCGACTGCTGCTGGCGACCCATCGCGAGCAGCGATCTCCAACGCGAAGGCCGCGCCAGCGATAGCACCGCTTCCAGCGACAGTACCACTCCAGAACGAGCCAACGATCGCAGGAATGTGCGCCGCGTCGAACCCAAATGTGTTACCTTCCCGCACGGGCCGCGTGCTGGAACTGCCGGCACTAGTCTAGCGTAGAGCCCTGTACCCCGCGCATCTGTAATGATGGGTCTTTAGACTCGCGCGAATGCGCCTTACATCGTGAAAACTGACCCGCGCCATCTTGTCCGCAACGCGGCTGCGTGCTTCTTGCTCGCGGCATCGGCGATGATACTTTCGCGTTCCGCGACTCACGCCACCCCACCATCCGCACCGTCAGCGCCCAGGCTGGAGTTGGCTCGGCCAGTCCGTCCGTGGGAATTTCTGCCCATCACCGGCACGCGGGCGGCGCTGTTTGGCGATGAATCCGGCCACATGGAAGCCTGGGTTTACCCGCTAAAGCTGCTGCGCGAATTGCGGCTGCAATTTCACACCGAAGGCCGCGTGATCCGCGCCGAAACACTGGCGCGCACGATCCACGTTCGGCCAGAATCGGCCACCATTACCCATAGCAGCGACACTTTCGCCGTTCACGAAACATTTTTCGTGCCGGTGAACGAACCCGGAGCAGTGATACTCCTCGATGTCGAGACCGAGCAGCCGCTGGAAATCGAAGCCAGATTCCTGCGCGATTTTCAATTGGAGTGGCCGGCATCCATCGGTGGAAGCTACATCTCCTGGGATCCGCGTCTGAACGCTTTTTCGTTCGGAGAAGAAACCAGAAAGTACGCCGGCCTGGTCGGTTCTTCGACCGCCACCGATGCGCAGGTGGAATACCAGACGAATTATTCCAGCTCGCCGGAGAGCGGCTTCCGCCTCGGCGTAACGAACAAGGGCAAAGAGCGCCGGGTAATGGTAATCGCCGGATCGGTTGCCGGACCTGCGGAGGCGCAGGCCAGCTATCGGCGCCTGTTGTCTTCGTACGATCAGCTTCTCCGCGAATCTGGCGACTACTACGAAAAATATTTGCGCGACACTGTCAGCCTGACGCTGCCAGACGAGCAGCTGCGGCAGGCGTATGACTGGTCGCGCGTGAGCATGCTGCAGGGGATGGTCAACAATCCTTACCTCGGAACGGGATTGGTGGCCGGGTACCGGACTTCCGGCGAAAGCCAACGTCCGGGCTTCGCGTGGTTTTTCGGGCGAGACTCGGAATGGACATCGTTCGCGCTGAATTCAGAGGGTGACTATGCCGGCGCCAAGGCGGCGCTCGAGTTTGTCGGCAAATTCCAGCGCGATGACGGAAAAATCCCCCACGAGATTTCGCAGAGCGCGAGCCTGGTTCCCTGGTTTCAGGATTTTCCCTACGGCTACGCGTCGGCCGACGCCACGCCGCTGTATATTGTGGCCGCCAACGACTACGTCGCGCAAAGCGGCGACGTCGCGTTTGCAAAAGAAAAGTGGGACGCGTTGTGGAAGGCCTATCAATTTCTTCATTCCACGTATGATCCGCAGGGCTATCCGCAAAATTTCGGCATCGGTCACGGCTGGATCGAAGGCGGGCCGCTGTTGCCTGTGAAAACGGAGCTGTACCAAACAGCGTTGGGTGCGGAATCCCTGAAAGCGCTGGCAAATCTAGCGCGCCTGGTCGGGAAGGATGACGTCAGCAAACAGCTCTCTCAGGAATTTGAAAAACAAAAGCCACTGCTCGAGAAACCGTTTTGGCTCGGCGAAAAAAATCGTTACGCATTGGCATTGGACAGGACTGGCGTTCCTGTGGATGAGGCCAGTGTGCTGGCCACGGTGCCGATGTGGTTCGATCTGCTCGATCCGAAAAACGCTTCGCAAATGATCACGCAGCTTGCCGATTCCGATCATCAGACCGACTGGGGCATGCGCATCATTTCCGAGCGCTCGGCAAAATTCAGTGGCGGCGGGTACCACTACGGCTCCGTATGGCCGCTGTTCACCGGCTGGGCCTCGGTCGGCGAGTATCGCTACCACCGCGCGCTCCCCGCGTATGTGAACCTGCGCGCCAATGCACAACTGGCGCTGGATGGATCGCTGGGCCACGTCACCGAAGTACTCTCGGGCGACTTCTACCAGCCGTTATCCACCAGTTCGCCGCACCAGGTCTGGTCCGCAGCAATGGTGGTGAGCCCGATCCTGCGCGGCATGTTCGGACTGTCGTCTGACGCTGCAACCGGAACGGTTATGTTCGCGCCGCACGTACCTGCCAACTGGAATGGCTTCGCGATTCGCGGCGTGCGCGCCGGAAGCGCCGCCGTCGATCTCTCGTACGCGAGAACAGCCGACGCCATTACCTTGCAAGTGAGCTGCAAAGGCGCCGCAACGTGTCCTATCGATTTCTCACCAGCGGTGAGCCGGCGCGCGGACGTCACCAGCGCCGATCTGAACGGAAAGAACGTCGCAATTCACGTCACGTCAAACGAGGAGGATCAGCACGTGCAAGTTCACATTGCTGCTCCCTCGGGAACCAGCACGTTGCGCCTTCGCGTGCGCAACGATTTCGGCATCGCCTACGATTCCACACTGCCGAAACTAGGCTCGCGCAACACCGGCCTGCGCCTGCTTTCCGAGTCGTGGACCGCGTCACACGACGCTTTGACGCTGGACGTTGCCGGAATGAGTGGAGCCGAATACGAACTGACGGTGTGGAATCCCAGCCAGGCTGCAACGGTGGAAGGCGGCGAGCTGGTCGCTGCTGTCGACGGCTTGGCAAGAGTCCGCGTGCGATTTCCGCCCGCGGATTCGCCCGCTTATACCCGGGGAAAAATCGTCTTCCACTTCGGCGGACGCCACTAGCGGGCGCAATTCACCGAGGATCACAGGCTGGCGGCTGAGCCGAGAGCCGCCGCATCAGCGCCTTCGCTTGCGGCAGATCAGGGTCGAACTGGAGTACGCGCTCGACGATTTCCCGCGCCCGATCAAACTGCGCGCCTCCACAATAGACGCGGGCCAGATTCATACCAATCGCGCTGCGCGCCGGGGCACGCCGAAACGCATCCTCCCACAGCGGTAGCGCCAAATCGACGCGACCATCGCGGGCATCGATTACGCCGAGGTTCGACGCTGCGTCGATCATCGTCGGATCTGCTTTGAGCGCCCACTCATACAATTCGCGCGCCTGTCGCTTCGCTCCTCGCTCCAGTTCGAAGTAAGCCAGTCCAGTCAGCAAAGCTGGATCTTCGGGATTTTCCGCAACGCCTCGACGCAAGAAATGCTCCGCCTCCGAAGCCGCACCGCCGACTCCTTCCTGCGCCAGGGATTCCCACGCCAGGGCCAGATCGCGCGTGGAATGTAACTTAGCTTCAGCCGCGCTGACGGCCGGAAACCGCGCGAGTTGCAAAGCAAAGACCGTCGATGGCAACTCCATCAGCGGCATAGCGGGCATGCGCAAAATACGGTGATCGGTCGCCTGGGTGTGCGCCACGTCCGCGCTATCCGTGCGCGGCATGTGGCATGAAGTGCAGTCCGGCTGCGCCGGATGATGCTTGGCGGCGAGCGCTTCGCCATGACACGCAATACATCTCTTCCGGTAGTACGAAACGCGCTCGTCCGGCGGCGGCGAAGAATGCGAATCGTGACAGCTTCCGCACCACATCGCGTCGCCCGATCTTTTCTTGCATGAGCTCTGTGCCAGTGCCTCGCCTTGACCAAGCGCGCGAAGTTTCTGATGATCCTCAGTCTTAAACGTAAAGTAGTGTACGTAGTCCGCAAGATCTTCGCCCGCGCGAAAATCCGAGAGATGCCGCCCAAGCTGTTCGACCGCAACATTTCCCTCGAGATGGCACTGCATGCAGATCGCATCGCGCCTAGGGGGCGCCAGCTTCGAGGGATTCACAGGTTCGCCGTTCGCGGGCGAAACGCTTTTCGCCTGCGCGTGCGCGTCGCTGGCACCGTGACACCGCTCGCATGTAATTCCACCGTGCGCGAACAACGGTTGCTCATACTTGTTCTCAAAACCAGGCAGCGGATCTTGCGCGCCGCTGGCGTGGCAGCTCAAGCAGCCCGGCAACGCAGGCAACGTCATCGGAATTTGGTGAGCGTTCTGGAACGCGGGCGCCATATCCCACACGCGCTTCTGTGCGTACCAATTAATCGGCGCTTCAAAAACAAAGCCATCGACGGAAAATAAATACGTCCGGCCGCGATGGCCAGACCCAATGTAGTACTGCAGTTGGCGCGCGCCGTGCACGGCGGGATCGCCGGCGCGTTCGTAGCTGAGCCACGCGGCGTTGCCCTCCATGTACACGCGATAGCGGACGCCTGAGGGTGCATGAAGGAAATCGGCAGGGATAACCTCTTGCAGCGCCGGACCGCTCGCGTTCGCCATGGCCGTCCGGGAGTAGCTCTCGTAGATCTCGGCGTGACACGGCTTGCACGCTTCGCTTGCGGCCGTCCGCGGCGAAACAGCGCGGGAACGTGGAGCCGCGTGCGCGTGGTACTTGTTTGACAGAGAAAAGAAAAACAGACTTGCAAGAAGAACGACAAAGACGGAAAACCATCTGCCGCCGCGCACGGGCATGCTCTCACCGTTTGCAAGCGGGGCCCCGTCTAGCTATCCGTCAAGCTATTCCAAGCTTGCGCTGCATTTCTTCCAGAGAAACACCCTTGGTCTCCGGATAGAAAAAAGCGACAACAAAAAGTTGTAGCACCATCATAGCGGAGAAAAAGACAAAGGGGTAGGCGCCGGAAGACGCGGCCATCAGCGGGAAGGTCAACGAAATAACTCCATTCATGAACCAGTGCGAAAAACTGCCCAGGCTCTGGCCCTTGGCACGTACCTGATTGGGAAAAACTTCGCCGATGTACACCCAAATGACCGCGCCCTGGGAAAACGCAAAGAACGCGATGAATCCAACCAACAGCCAGACCAGGAAGCCCGGATGCTGATGAGTGAAGAAGATGTAGGCCACGCCGGCAAGCGATAGAGCCGTCCCCACCGAGCCGATCAGCAATAGCGTTTTGCGCCCCACGCGATCGATTACCGAGACCGCGATCATGGTGAACAAAAGATTCGTGCCGCCGATGGCCACCGCTTGCAGATCCCCCGACACCTTGCTGAAACCCGCCTGAATGAAGATGTCATTCATGTAATACAGAATCGCATTGATGCCGGATAGCTGGTTGAACATGCCGATGGACACCGCGAGAAAAATCGGCAGGCGATATTTCCACGAAAACAATGCGTCGCTGGCGGCGTGTTCGGTGTCGATGGACTGCACGATGTCCTGCAGCTCCTGCTCGGCATTCTCTTCGCCGATCAGTTGCAGGACCCCTCGCGCCTCGTCGACGCGTCTCTTTTTGACCAGCCATCGCGGGCTGCGCGGAATCCCGAACAGCATCACCAGAAAGAGCGCTGCCGGCAGGGCGGGCACGCCGAACTTCCAGCGCCATTCCGTCGCTCCGAGATGAAACAGCCCCACCAAATAGTTTGAGAGATACGCGAGCAGAATTCCCAGCACGACATTGAACTGGAACATGCCGACGAGCCGCCCGCGATATTTCGCGGGCGCCAGCTCGGCGATATACATCGGGCCAAGCACCGAAGATCCGCCGATTCCCAGGCCACCGATAAACCGGAAGGCGACCAGCGCGCTCCAGTTCCAGGCGAAGGCACAGCCCAGAGCGGAAACCAGATACAAAACGGCGAGAATTCGGAGCGAGTCGCGGCGGCCGATGGCATCTCCCGGTATGCCCGCCAGCATGGAGCCGACGATGGTACCAACCAGCGCGCTCGTGACGGTCACGCCGAGCAGCCAGGGGGTCAGATGATACAGCTCGGTGAGATCGCGGGTGGTGCCGGAAATCACCGCGGTATCGAAGCCAAACAGCAGCCCGCCGAGCGCGGCGACAATCGAACTTCGGATGAGCGTGGAATTGAGCGCCATGTCGGGCGGGGAGATTGTACAGAGTCCCGGTGCGAGGGGCACATAAAATTGCGACGTGTCGGTGGGCTCTGGGCCGGGTTGGGTTAAGCCCGGCCTCAAGGCCTCCGCCACGCTGCCGACTATGAAATTGGCGCAACATATTTGACACAACCCACTCGCTCACGATAGCTTGGCCGAACCCTCCCTCCGGCGGTTTCGCGCCCCTGTGTTGGCTTCGAGGCCGCTCACTAGAGGTTCACGGGAGGGCGAATCGAGTTCGAGTAAAGCCACACGAAGCTGGGGCTCCCGAAACACCCTGTTAATCGGTCGCGCCGCAAAAAATCCAGCAACTGGCGCGTGCGGGACGCATCCAAGCCTTGTCTGTTGATTGAGGGCTTCTAACCAAGACCGGTCCAAACTAATGCGGGTATCCCTTCCCCCGCGCAGGAGACAATGTGAGTCAGGCGCAGCCTCAGAAGGACCTGGACCAACTCAGCATAGATACCATCCGAACGTTGGCGATTGACGGCGTGCAAAAGGCGAATTCCGGGCACCCGGGCGCGCCGATGGGCCTTGCGGCGGTGGCTTACACGCTGTGGCAGCGCGTGCTGAAATATGACCCGGCGAATCCGCTGTGGCCGAATCGCGACCGTTTTGTGCTGTCTGCAGGACATGCCTCCATGCTGCTGTACTCCGTGCTGCACTTGGTAGGCGTGAAGGAAGCCGACAGGGACGACAAAATTTCCGACAGGCTCGCTGTCTCGATGGACGAGATCAAGCGCTTCCGCCAACTGGACAGCAAGACACCCGGGCATCCGGAGTCGCACATGACCACCGCTGTGGAAACGACCACCGGTCCGCTGGGGCAAGGCGCGGCCAATAGCGTGGGCATGGCGATCGTCAGCAAGTGGATGGGCGCGACCTACAACAAGCCCGGCTTTCCGCTGTTCGATTTTAACGTGTATGCGATTTGTGGCGACGGCGACATGATGGAAGGGGTGTGCTGCGAAGCGGCGTCTTTGGCGGGGCACCTGAAATTGTCGAACCTCTGCTGGATCTATGACAACAACAGCGTAACGCTGGATGGCCCAGCGAAATGGTCACTGGACGAAGATGTGATGACCCGCTTCCTGGGATACAAGTGGAATGTATTGCGCGTGCCGGACGCGAACAGTATTCCCATGCTGGAGAACGCGTATCAGTCTTTCTTGCGCACGGACGATAAGCCCACGCTGATCGTGGTGGACAGCCACATCGGATACGGCTCGCCGCACAAGCAGGATTCTTCGGACGCGCATGGCGAGCCCCTGGGCGAAGAAGAAGTAAAGCTGGTGAAGAAATTCTATGGCTGGCCCGAAGATGCGAAATTCCTGGTGCCGGACGGCGTCTGGGATCACTTCAAAAACGGAATTGGTAAGCGGGGCGCGGAAGCGCATTCCGCATGGGTGGCGAGGTACGCAGACTACAAGAAGCAGTTTCCAGAGCTGGCCGATCAACTGGAAAAAATCCAGAAGTGGCAATTGCCGAACGGCTGGGACAAGAATTTGCCCACCTTCCCTGCCGATGCCAAGGGCCTGGCCTCGCGCGATTCCTCCGGCAAGGTGCTGAACGCGCTGGCGAAAAACATTCCGTGGCTGATCGGCGGCTCGGCGGACCTTGCGCATTCGAACAAGACGAACCTGACGTTTGACGGCGCAGGCGACTTCTTTGCCGGCGAATACAACGGGCGAAACCTGCACTTCGGCGTCCGCGAACACGCCATGGCCGCGGCCGTCAACGGCATGAGCGTCTCGCGGCTGCGCGCGTACGGCGCGACATTTTTCAACTTCAGCGACTACATGAGGCCGGCGATGCGGCTGGCGGCGCTGATGGAAACGCCGTCAATTTTCATTTTCACGCACGATTCTATCGGCCTCGGCGAAGACGGCCCGACGCACCAGCCCATCGAGCAACTGGCTTCCCTGCGCGCCATGCCCAACATGCTGGTGATGCGCCCGGGCGACGCGAACGAGGTGGTCGAAGCCTACAAAGTGATCATGCAGTTGCGGCATCAGCCGGTGTCGCTGGTGCTGACGCGGCAGGCCATGCCTACGTATGACCGCACGAAATATGCTCCCGCTTCCGGTACCGCGAAGGGCGCATACATCTTTGCCGACGCCGACGGCGGCAAGCCCGACGTGATTCTGATGGGCACGGGCAGCGAACTGCACCTGTGCGTGGAGGCTTACGAGCAGTTAAAGACCGAGGGCATCAAGGCGCGCGTGGTGAGCATGCCGTGCTGGGAACTTTTCGACGCCCAGGACGCTGCGTATCGCGAAAGCGTGTTACCGGCCAGTGTGGCCGCGCGCGTCTCTGTGGAGATGGCAGGTACGTTTGGTTGGGAGCGTTACGTGGGCCCCCAGGGCCAGATGATCGGCATGCACAGTTTCGGAGCTTCCGCCCCGCTGAAGGATGTGCTCAAGAAATTTGGCTTCCTTACTGAGAACGTCGTGGCAGCCGCGAAGAAAGCTCTGGGAAAGTGAGCCGCGGATGAAACTTGTGATTGGTTCGGACCACGCCGGGTACCAGCTGAAAGTGGCAATGGGAGAATTCCTGAAATCCTTGGGCCACGAGGTGCTCGATGTGGGGGCCTTCGACGAAAAGCCCTCCGACTACCCCGATTTTGCGGAGAAAGTTGGCGCCGCGATTCTCGACGGCCGCGGTGAGCGCGGCGTCTTAATCTGTGGCAGCGGCGTGGGCGTGAGCGTGGCGGCGAACAAGATTCCCGGCATTCGCGCGGGCATGTGCCATGACACATATTCAGCGCATCAAGGCGTGGAGCATGACGACATCAATGTCCTGGTATTGGGCTCACGGGTGGTCGGCAACGAGCTGGCGAAGGATTTGGTGAAAGCGTTTCTGGGTGCAAAGTTTAGCGGCGAAGAACGGCATGTGCGGCGGCTGGGAAAGGTTAAGGCGATTGAAGCGAAGTATATGCGGCCGAAGGCCTAGGAAAGCTCCGAAGCGAGCTGCTCGCCTGCATGCCAATGGACCGCGTTGAAACCGTAGAAGTCGCGTGGAGCGCCGCACTCCAGGGCACACGCGGCACGCCGGACGCCGGAGTACAATAGAGTTTGAAGATGTTTTGTCAGGAGAACTGCTATGACCACTACAACGACTCTTCCGAATGTTGGAACCAAGGGCGCCAATCCGCTGAAGGGGCTGCTGACTTATGGCCAGTCGCCGTGGATGGACTATGTTCGGCGCGACCTGCTGACCGGCGGCGGCTTGAAGAAGATGATTGACGAAGACGGCCTGCGCGGTATGACCTCGAATCCCACGATTTTTGAGAAGGCTATCAGCGCGGGCGACTACTACAAGGACATCCTGGAATCGCCCGAAGCCAAGAAACTCGATGCCAAGGGTGTGTTCGAAAAGATCGCCATTCGCGATGTGCAGGACGCCTGCGACATCTTCAAAGGCGTGTACGCGGAGAGCCAGCAGAAGGATGGTTTCGTCAGCCTGGAAGTTTCTCCCCTGCTGGCGAGCGACGCGCAGGGCACCATGGAAGAAGCGCGGCGCCTCTGGAAGGCCGTGAGCCGTCCCAATTTGATGATCAAGGTTCCGGGCACCAAGGAATGCGTGCCGGCCATCCGCACCCTGCTGGAAGAAGGAATCAACATCAATATCACGCTGTTGTTCGCGCAGTCAGCGTATGAAGCAGTGGCCGAAGCGTTTTTCTCGGCGCTGGAAGCGCGGGTCAAGAAAGGCCAGGACGTTGCGCACGTGGCCAGCGTGGCCAGTTTCTTCGTCAGCCGCATCGACACGCTGGTCGATTCGCAGGTGGAAGAGAAACTGAAGACCGAAAAGGATGCCGCCAGGCGCGATCTGCTGAGCTCGGTCGAAGGTAAAGTGGCCATCGCTAACGCCAAGCTGACTTACAAGAAGTATCAGGAGTTGGTCGGCGGGGCGCGCTGGAAGGCGCTGGCGGCCAAGGGCGCGCAGGTGCAGCGGCTGCTGTGGGCCAGCACCAGCACGAAGAACAAGAAATATCGCGACGTGATGTACGTCGAAGAGCTGATTGGCGCCGACACCGTGGACACCATTCCGCCGGCCACCTTCGATGCTTTCCGCGATCACGGCAGGCTTCGCAACAGCTTGACCGAGAACGTGGCTGTCGCGGCCAAGGTCATGTCCGATCTCGAGAAAGCCGGCATCTCCATGAAGGAAGTGACCGACAAGCTGGTTGTTGACGGCGTCAGGCTCTTCGCTGATGCGTTCAGGCAGCTGTTGGAGGCGACGGGCAAGACTGCCGGCGTGAAAGCGTGAGCCTGAACAAAATCTCCTACCAGCTGCCCGAGCCGCTTGCGGGTGGCGTAAAGGCCGCGCTGGGCGACTGGAAGAGCAACAACAAGGTTGCGCGGCTGTGGCAGAAAGACGCTTCGCTGTGGAGCGGTACCGACGAAGAGAAGTGGCTCGGCTGGCTGACGATCACCGACGAGCAGATCAAGAATATCGCCGCGCTGAAAGCCATCGCCGCGGACATCAAGAAAGCCAAATTCAAGCACGCTCTGCTGTTGGGCATGGGCGGCTCTAGTTTGTGCCCGGAAGTGCTGCGTCTCACCTTCGGCAAGATTAAGGGCTTCCCCGAACTCCACGTTCTCGACTCCACCGATCCCGCGCAGATCAAGGCGATCCAGAACAGAGTCGACCTCAAGAGCACGATCTGCATCGTTTCCAGCAAATCGGGAAGCACGCTCGAACCTAACATCTATAAGCAGTACTTTTTCGAGCAGATCAAGAAGAAAGTCGGCGCCGCAGAAGCTGGCAATCGCTTCATTGCTATCACCGATCCCGGCTCGAAAATGCAAGGTGTTGCGGAAGCCGACAAATTCCGCAAAACCTTTTTCGGCGTGCCCAGCATCGGCGGCCGCTATTCCGCGCTTTCCAATTTCGGCATGGTGCCGGGCGCGGTGATGGGCCTGGGCATTGCGAAATTCCTGAAGAATACGCAGGAAATGGTGAAGGCCTGCGGCGCAGCGGCTCCTGCGGACAAGAATCCCGGCGTGATCCTGGGCGCCATCCTGGGCGTCGCAGCAACACAGGGTCGCGACAAGTGCACCATCATCGCCTCACCAGGAGTGGCCGATCTGGGCGCATGGCTGGAGCAACTCATCGCGGAATCAACCGGGAAAATCGGCAAAGGCATCATCCCCGTCGATCGCGAAGCGTTGGGCAAGCCTGCGATATACGGCAACGATCGCGTATTCGCTTACGTGCGGCTGCAAGCCAAGCCGAACAAGGCACAGGACGCCGCAGTGGCCGCACTGGAGAAGGCCGGGCACCCGGTTATACGCATCGATCTGGCCAACATCTACAATCTCGGTCAGGAATTTTTCCGCTGGGAGATCGCCACCGCCGTGGCCGGCTCCATCATCGGTATCAACGCCTTTAACCAGCCCGACGTCGAAGCCAGCAAAATCGAAACCAAGAAACTGACCAGCGAATATGAAGCCAAGGGCCAGCTCCCCGCAGAGACGCCATTTTTCGAAGGCCACGGCATCAAGCTGTACGCTGACGACAAGAACGCCGCGGCACTGCAAGGCGGCGCGACACTGGCCGATGTGCTGAAGACCCATCTGGATCGCGTGCACCCCGGCGATTATTTCGGCGTGCTCGGTTACATCACCATGAACGACGCCAACGAGAAGGCGCTGCAAAAAAGCCGCCACGCCGTTCGCGACAAGAAAAAAGTCGCCACCGTGCTCGGCTTCGGCCCCCGCTTCCTCCACTCCACCGGACAGGCCTACAAGGGCGGCCCCAATTCCGGCGTTTTTCTGCAGATCACCTGCGACGACGCTGTCGACCTTCCGGTGCCCGATCAAAAGTATACGTTTGGCGTGGTCAAGGCCGCGCAGGCTCGCGGCGATTTCGCGGTGCTGGCCGAACGCGGGCGGCGCGCGCTGCGCGTTCACCTAAGCAAGAACGTCGGCAAGGATCTCGCGAAGTTAGGCTCAGCGCTGCAGCAGGCGCTGAAATAAATAGCATCATCCATAGGTTTCCAACATCAAACGAAACGCTGAGGAGCGCACGCAATGCAACTGGGCATGATCGGACTAGGCAGGATGGGCGCCAACATGGTGCGCCGGTTGCAAAAAGGCGGCCATCGGGGTGTGGTCTTCGACCGCACACCGGCCACCGTGAATCAACTGGCCGCCGAAGGCGCCACCGGCTCATCCTCACTCGATGATTTCGTCAAAAAACTCAGCAAGCCTCGGGCCATCTGGTTAATGGTTCCCGCCGGCGTCGTCGATGCCACGCTCCATGAATTGACCGGCAAGCTCGACGTCGGCGATATCGTCATCGACGGCGGAAACTCCTATTACATCGATGACATTCGCCGCGCAAAGGAACTCGCCGCGAAAGGACTGCACTATGTGGACGTGGGCACCAGCGGCGGCGTCTGGGGGCTCGAGCGTGGCTACTGCCAGATGATCGGCGGTGAAAACGAGATCGTGAAGCACCTCGATCCCATTTTCAAAACGCTTGCGCCGGGCCGCGGAAACGTAGATCGTACGCCGGGCCGTGAAAAGGCCGGCGGCACTGCCGAAGAGGGATATCTGCACTGCGGACCCTCCGGCGCCGGGCACTTCGTGAAAATGGTGCACAACGGAATCGAATACGGCCTGATGGCTGCCTACGCCGAGGGCCTGAACATTCTCAAGCACGCCAACGTCGGCAAGCAGCACCACGAAACCGACGCCGAAACCACGCCGCTGCGCAATCCCGAGCATTATCAATACGATTTCAACCTCGCCGATGTCGCCGAAGTGTGGCGCCGCGGCAGCGTCGTCGCCTCCTGGCTCCTCGATCTCACCGCGATATCCTTGCTGCAAGAGCCGACACTGGAAAAATTCTCCGGCCGCGTATCCGATTCTGGCGAAGGCCGCTGGACCATTCTTGCGGGCATCGAATCCGGCGCACCGGCTCCTGTGCTGACCGAATCGCTTTACCAGCGCTTTTCGTCGCGCGGAGAAGCAGATTTTGCTTCCAAGATTTTGTCGGCCATGCGCTTTCAGTTCGGCGGGCACGTCGAAAAGAAATAGCCGCAGCCTGCGGTTGAGGGCGATCCGTGCAAGTTCAGGATCGCGTCAGGCCGGCCCACGCTGTCTACGATCGCGCGGCGGCCGCTTAGCGATTTTTCAAATCCTAGATAGGACTTCGCCATCATGGCCCAAAATCATCACGAAACAAAAATCGTAGCTTCTCCCTGCGTCATGGTGATCTTCGGCGCCACCGGCGACCTCACCAAACGCAAACTGATTCCCGCGCTATCCAACCTCGCGCAGGACAACCTCCTCTCCAAACAATTCGCCATCATCGGTTTCGCCACCAACGATTTCACTACCGAGAGTTTTCGCAAGATGTTGACCGACGAGCTCCCGAAATACGCGGGCGCGCCGATCGACCCCAAGATCTGGTCGTGGTTCACCGAGCGCATCTATTATGTAAGGGGTGACTTCGAAGATCCCGAAGCCTATAAGCGGCTGGAACAGCAGATCGCCGAAGCCGATAAGCAGCACAACACCCAGGGCAACAAATTTTTCTACCTGGCGGTGGCGCCGCGATTTTTCGCGCCCATCGTGAAGCAACTCGGCAGCTGCTGCCTCACCGCCGAAGGCGACACCCACTGGTCCCGCGTCATCGTGGAAAAGCCTTTTGGCCACGATCTCGCTTCCGCCATCCAGCTCAACAAAGATCTGAAAACCGTGCTCGCCGAAAATCAGATCTACCGCATCGATCACTACCTTGGCAAAGAAACCGTGCAGAACGTGATGGTCTTCCGCTTTTCGAACAACATCATCGAGCCGCTCTGGAATCGCAATTACGTCGATCACGTCCAGATCACCGCCTCAGAAACCGTCGGCGTCGAGCATCGTGGCGGCTTCTACGAAACCGCCGGCGCCCTTCGCGACATGGTCCCCAACCATCTCTTCCAGCTCCTCACCATGACCGCCATGGAGCCGCCCATTTCCTTCGACGCCGACGAGGTCCGCAACAAACAAGCCGAAGTCTTGCACGCCATCCAGCCGCTCGATCCTGAGGACGTGCTCACCAACACTGTCCGCGGCCAGTACGGCGAAGGCGAAATTGACGGCCAGCGCGTCCCTCCCTATCGCGCCGAGCCCGACGTCGCTCCGAACTCCAACACCGAAACGTTCGTCGCGCTCAAACTCCAGATCGACAACTGGCGCTGGGCCGGCGTTCCCTTCTATCTCCGCACCGGCAAGCGTCTCGCCAAGCGCGCCACCGAAATCGTCATCCAGTTTCGCCGCACTCCCTTCGTGTTGTTCCGCAACACTACCGTGAAAAATCTCGAAACCAATCGCCTCGTCATCCACATCCAGCCGGAAGAAGGCATCTCCCTCAGCTTTGGCGCGAAAGTTCCCGGCTCGATCATGAAACTCGGCCTGGTCAACATGGACTTCGAATACAGCAATTATTTCGGCATCGAGCACAGCACCGGCTACGAGCGCCTGTTGCGCGACTGCATGGTCGGCGACGCCACGCTGTTCCAGCGCGCCGACATGGTCGAAGCCGGCTGGAGCGTCATCCAACCGATCATCGACGTCTGGCACGCACTGCCGGCCCGCGGCTTCCCGAATTACCCCGCCGGCTCGTGGGGCCCGACCGAAGCAGAGGACCTGCTGCAGCGCGATGGCCGCGCCTGGCGCCGCATCGGCGACGAAGACATCGACCGCCGCAGCAGCCACGTCTCTCTGCCCGACAACATCGTCTCCGCCATGTAACCCAGCGCGAACTACGCTGCTGTAGCCGCGGTCTTTAGACCGCGGGGTTTAGACACAACGCAGGCGAAAAAATAATGTGCGTGCAAAAATCCAACACCATGTTCCCGACGTGGATGACGTCGCGACTCACACGCGCAGGAGCCACCATTGACCGCTGACGTCCAAATCCTCCCCGACGGCGCCGCCATCGCTAAACGCGCCGCCAATCTGTGGATCGCCGCCGCGAAATCCGCCGTCCAGCAATCTGGAGTCTTCTATGTGTCCCTCTCCGGCGGCTCGACACCGAAAGCTCTGTACAGCCTCCTCGCCACCGATGCGGCCTTGCGCGCCCAAGTCCCCTGGGACAAAACGCAATTCTTCTTCGGCGACGAGCGTCACGTTCCTCCTGACCACAAAGACAGCAACTTCCGCATGGCCAGTGAGTCCATGCTCTCGAAAGTTCCCGTAAAGCCCGAGCAAATCCACCGCATCAAATCCGAAAATCCCGACGCCGAAAAAGCGGCGCTCGAATACGAGCAGGACCTGCGCAGCTCCTTCAAGCTGGGTCCCGGCCAGCTGCCCCGCTTCGACCTCTTCCTCGTTGGTATGGGCGACGAAGGCCACGCGCTTTCGCTCTTCCCTGGAACCAAGGCTCTGCACGATAATGGACGCTTGGTGATGCGCAACTGGGTCGGCAAGTTTTACACCCATCGCATCACCATGACGGCACCGGTGGCCAACAACGCCGCGACGGTGATCTTCATGGTCACGAAAGCCGACAAAGCCCCGGCCCTGAAAGCGGTCCTGGAGGGGCCGCGCGAGCCGGAACAATTACCTTCGCAGTTGTTCGCGCCGGCAAACGGCAAGCTTTTGTGGCTGGTCGACCGCGACGCAGCGAGTATGCTTTCAGCAGGAACGCGCGAATAATTTTTCGACCTTCCAGGTCGCGACGGAACTGACCGCCAAGCGGTCATAACGAAAAAGGAAAAAGAGGAAACGTCATGGCAACCATCGCAAGCGGAAGCAAAGTTGAAACCTACCTCGGCGCAAAATCCGAATCCCTTCTCGGCTTCAAATCGCCGAAAATTTCAAAGGATCGCCTGCAACTCCCCGGTCCGGACTTCATCGACCGCGTCTACGCCGTCACCGACCGCAACGTGCGCGTGCTCACCAATCTTCAGCGCATGTTTGGCCACGGCCGCCTGCGCAATACCGGCTATCTCTCGATCCTTCCGGTCGATCAAGGCATCGAGCACTCCGCCGGCGCCAGCTTCGCGAAAAACCCCGACTACTTCGATGGCCAAAACATCGTCAAGCTTGCTGTCGAAGGCCAGTGCAACGCCGTGGCTTCCACCTTTGGCGTGCTCGGCTCGGTTGCCCGCAAGTACGCCCACAAGATTCCCTTCATCGTGAAACTCAACCACAACGAACTCCTCACCTATCCCAACAAAGCCGACCAGGTGCTGTTCGGCACCGTAAAAGAAGCCTATGACATGGGCGCAGCTGCAGTAGGCGCCACAATTTATTTCGGCTCCGAACAAAGCGGGCGCCAGATCGTCGAAATCAGCCAGGCGTTTGCGCAGGCCCACGACCTCGGCATGGCCACCGTCCTCTGGTGCTACCTGCGCAACAACGCCTTCAAGAAGGACAAGGACTACCATCTTTCCAGCGACCTTACCGGCCAGGCCAATCATCTCGGAGTCACTATTAAGGCCGACATCATCAAGCAGAAGCTCGCCGAAAATAATGGCGGCTACCAGGCGCTCAATATGGGCGACTCCAGCTACGGCAAATTCGACAAGCGCATCTATTCCGAACTTAACAGCGATCACCCCATCGATCTCTGCCGCTATCAGGTCATCAACTGCTTCTCCGGCCGCGCCGGTCTGATCAACTCCGGTGGTGCCTCCGGTGCCAACGACTTCGAAGAAGCGGTGACCACCGCCGTCATCAACAAGCGCGCCGGCGGCACCGGCCTCATCTCCGGCCGCAAAGCTTTCCAACGCCCCATGAGCGAAGGCGTCCAGCTGCTGAATGCAATCCAGGACGTCTATCTAAGCCCAGACGTAACCATCGCCTAAGTAGCACAGCCACTCCTGGCGGTGCGCCCAAGCTCAACTGGCCACTACCCTGCTCGCTCGGCATCCCAGGTGGCATAGCCATTTCTGGTGGTGCGCCTTACTGCAGCCAAAAGCGCAAGGCTCAGTCGTCTCATCAAAAGCCCATGGAGTGCTACGATCGTGCAACGTGAGGCATTCGATGACCACTCAAATCTCCCCCATGCTCGCAGTCAGCGATCCCAAAGCCGCCATCGCCTTCTACAAAGCCGCCTTTGGCGCCGCCATTCGCTGGCACCTCGATCACGCCATAGCTGGCCTCTCCATCGACGGCGCCGAATTCTTCCTCGCTCCCGAGTCGCCCCAGTACGGTACTCGCAGCCCCTCCTCCGCTGGCTTTACCACCGTACGAGTCGAGCTTTTCGTCGACGATCCGGTCGCCGTCCACCGTCAGGCCGTTGCCGCCGGAGCCACCAACCACAGCCCGGTAAACCAACACGATCACAGGACCGAAGGCCCTCATCCCATCCGCCGCATGCTCCAGGGCGCCGTGGTAGACCCCTTCGGCCACCTATGGCTCATCGGAAAATTCCTCGACACTGACTGACTCAACACACTCTGCGCGATCCCTGCCTCCCACTCCGCCTTTCCGAGCATCCAATCTCGGTCCGAGCGTCATACCGGACAGACTGATCCCAGGAGTCGGTCATGCCCAAATCCGTGCTCATCGTGGACGATCACGAAGCGGTTCGCCGCGAGCTGCGGCGCTTGTTCCAGGACTACGAAGAATTCGCGGTTTGCGGTGAAGCCCAGGATGGCTCCGAAGCTCTAACGAAAGCCCAGCAACTGTCCCCGGACCTCATTGTTCTGGATCTGGTGATGCCCGAGATGGGTGGCCTCGAAGCCGCTACCGCGCTTCACTACATGATGCCCGATGTCCCTGTCTTCCTCCTCACCGCTCACTACAGCCGCGAGCTGGAGTTGACCGCCTTGCAGTGCGGCGTCCGGGCCATTTTCTCCAAATACGACGACCTCGGCCGGCTCCTCCATCGCGCACGCGCGGAGCTCCGCATCGAACCGGACGAAAAGATCCAGCGGGGTCCCCGAAATCACGATGCCGGAGAGCGATCTCCGCTAAACTAGATTCCGAATGCGCATTTCTGTCTCCCACAACAAACCGAAGGACGAAATCGTGCAAGCGGTAGACCGCTCCTTCACCGACCTCTTTCAGGGCCCGGACATTCCCTTGAAGATCGCCAATCCGCAGAAAAGCTGGACCGGCTCTATCATGAACTTCTCTCTGACCGCGAAACTCGGCTTTCTCAGCACTCCGATCAAAGGCTTTGTGGAAGTCACCGATCGCGAGGTGATCATCGACGCCGATCTAGGCATCCTCGAACGCATGATCCCCCAGGACAAAGCCCGTGACCTCCTCAGCACCAAAGTCCGCGGCCTGCTGGGAACGGGTGCCAAGACTGGCTGATTGGCGTCCCAGACCTTCCATTATCACCGGCGAAAAACCTGCGGAGTAGACCGCCCTTCAGGTAAAAGTACTATTGAGGCACTACAGAAAATTAATAGACATTCGGTTAACAACGTGCTATCCTTACTTAAGCTGGCTCAGTAGCCAATGAGCGGTTCTCGTCCATCAGTTGGCCTCCTTCACCCGCTCTCGGAACCACATTGGGACCACTCCACCGATAACCGGTTTAGAATCACAGTCTTGAGCCAACCACCAGCTTAAGCCTCATGGAGTCATACTCTTACTCAAAAGCACCGAGGGTACCTCCCTCCTTCGCTCCGACATACAAGCGCAACATTCGCTCTGTACAATCCGGCTTCGCCGCCGGTTGTATTCGGCCGGGTCTGGCGAGTGTTTTACGGAGATCGTCATCCGGCCGACATTTCGCTCGATTCTTGGATCAAATCCTGATCGTCTGCATCACATCCAGCGTACCTCAACGAAGGAGTCAACGTGGCTAATCGACTGGATGGCAAGGTAGCGGCGGTTACCGGCGGAGATCAGGGCATTGGACGGGCGATTGTGGAGCGCCTGGCGCAGGAAGGCGCGGACGTCGCGCTGTGCTATCGCTCGAACAAGGCGGGCGCGGACGAGGTCGTCTCAGTCCTGCAGAAAATGGGGCGCAAGGCGGCGGCCATGCAGTGCGACGTCGGCAAAGTAGCCGATGGCCAGAAATTTATCGCCGACGCGCTAGCCGCTCTCGGACGCGTGGATATCCTGGTGAACAACGCAGGCCTCGAGCGGCGCGCGGACTTCTGGGATGTCACCGAAACCGACTATGACACGGTGCTCGACGTCAATCTCAAGGGGCCTTTTTTCGTGACCCAGGCCTTCGTCAAGCACCGTATGCAGGCCAAGTCCGGGGGAAAAGTCATTAACATCAGCTCCGTTCACGAAGAGCTTCCCTTCCCGCACTTCACCTCCTACTGCGCGAGCAAAGGCGGCGTGAAAATGATGACGCGAAATCTCTCCATCGAACTGGCGCCTCTGGGCATCACCATCAATTCCATCGCACCGGGCGCCATCGAGACACCCATCAACAAAAATTTGCTCAACGATCCGGTCAAGCTGAAGTCCGTGCTCGAAAACATCCCGCTGAAGCGCCTGGGCAAGCCGGAAGACGTAGCCTCGGTCGCCGCATTTCTGGCCTCGGCGGATTCCGATTACGTGACCGGCACCACCTACTTCGTTGACGGCGGCCTGACCTGGAACTATCAAGAGCAGTAGGCGCCGGTTCGCGAGTTCGGAGGTAGCCAGCCATCATGTAGCGGCCGCCTTCCGAAGCGGGCGCCTTTCGTAAGCCGCGGCAAGAATCCTCGACGTTGACACTCGGCTGCCGAAAACGCAAAGTCAGCTCTGCAAGCCATCTTGCGAAGCACCAGCAGGAGAACAAATGGCCAGTGAATCGCGCAAAGCAACGGAGAACAAACCGATCCAATTGGTGATTGCGGATGTGGACGGCACACTGGTGACTCACGAGAAGGTGCTGACGCGCCGCGCCATTGACGCCGTGTTCAAGCTGCGCGAGGCCGGCGTCAAGTTTGCAATCACCAGTGGCCGTCCGCCGCACGGCATGGATATGTTCGTCGAGCCCTTGAAACTCGATCAGCCCATCGCCGCCTTTAACGGCGGAGTCATCACTGCGCCCGGACAAACGACGGTGTTGCGCCAGAATTTTCTCGCGCCGGACGTCGTGAAGCAGACTGTGCAACTGATCTTGCAGCACAATCTGGACGCGTGGGTGTACACCGATACCACGTGGTTCGTGCGCGAAATCGATGCGCCGCACGTGGCGCGCGAGCAGTGGACCGTGAAGTTCGCGCCCGTGGTTACGCTCGGCTTGACGGCCATCGTCGATCGCGTTGCCAAGGTGGTCGGAGTCAGCGACAACCTCGATGGCGTCGCGCGTTGCGAAAAAGACGTCCAGGCGGCGCTGGGCGGCCATGCTTCCGCCGCACGATCTCAACCGTACTATCTCGACGTGACGCACCCCAAGGCCAATAAGGGCGAAGTGGTCCGGGCGATGTCCGACTTGCTCAAAATTCCTGCCGAACAAATCGCCACGATCGGCGACATGCCCAACGATGTGCTTATGTTCGTCAAAAGTGGAGTAAGCATCGCGATGGGCAATGCCAGCCCCGACGTGCAAAAATCCGCAACCTACGTGACCTCTTCCAGCGAGGAAGAAGGCTTCGCCAACGCCATGGAGCAGTTCATCTTGAAGAAGCAAGCCGCCGCGAACTAACGCTGCGGCTAAGATGCTGTCGGCTAAGATGCTTGACTAACTCTTTCGCGTTCCTTACGATGAGCAAGCTTCCTCTTCCGGCCGAGTGCCGGACCAATGCAATTCCCGATTCCGGGATCGTTCACATGAATATTCTGAGTCTCGCCCTGGCGTTGTGGCTGCTGCCGGTGCCGGCGGCGGCGCAGGGCGGCGGTTCGGTGACCCTGCTGGAAGGTTCGCTGCGCGTCATCCGCGGCGTGAACGTGCTGAAAGGCGCCGAAGGGATGCGCCTGCGGCAAGGCGACCTCCTGGAAACCTCCGACAAGGGCTTCGCGCAGCTGGAATTTGCTGGAGGCGCGGTGGTTGCGCTCGGACCGGTAACGCAGGTGTTCGTCTATCGCCAGTCAGGGGAAAAAGCGCAGCAGACCGAACTGGTTTTGCTGAGCGGCTGGCTGAAGGGCGAGTCCGCCGCAGGTGCGGGAACGTATCGCTATTCGACGCCCATCGTTGCCGCAATGACCGGCGCCGGGACTGTGCTGGTGCACAACTCAGAAGGCGCTTGCGATGTTTTCGTGGAGTCCGGCTCCGCCACTATCGGCGAAGTAGGCGGTGAGGGTGGCATTCGCGCGCCGGTGCCGGCTAAGGCCGGCCAATTTTTTTCGCGGCATGCCGGCAAGAGTATCAGCACCGCGGCGCGCCCGAACGCTGCGTTTCTGGAGGCCATGCCACATCCGTTTCGGGATACCTTGCCTTCGCGGCTGGCGCGTTTTGCAGGAAAAAGCATCGAACCGAAGCCCGATCATGCGGTCGCGTATACGGACGTTCAGGCGTGGCTGAAGATGCCGGCGGCGTGGCGCAGGGGATTTGTCGAACGCTTCTCGCCGCGGCTCAAGGATCCGGAGTTCCGCAAGCAGGTCGAGGCGCATGTCGCCGAGCATCCTGAGTGGGACAAGGCTTTGCATCCGGAAAAGCAGCGGGAAGAAAAATCCGCTCCGGGATCGAATCCTTAATTTCTATTTCGTCGAGGGTCAAAACGATGAAATTGCTGATGAAAATCAACCTGGTGCTCCTGGTGGTCTTCGCGATCGGTTTCGCGACGACCGGCTATGTGTGCAACCGGCTGCTGCAGCAGAATGCGCGCGCGGAAATCATGGAGAATGCGCGCATCATGATGGAGGCGGCGCTTGCAGTGCGGACCTACACCGCCACGCAGATCAAGCCGCTGCTGGATACGCAGATGAAATACACGTTTCTGCCCCAGTCGGTTCCAGCGTACTCGGCCAACAGCTACTTCGCGCAACTGCAGAAAAAATTTCCGGAGTACGCCTACAAAGAGGCGACCCTGAATCCCACCAATCCGGTGAATCGCGCGACCGATTGGGAGGCCGATCTGGTCGAGGAGTTTCGCAAGTCGCAGGGCACGACCGAACTGGTCGGCGAGCGTGACACGCCGAACGGCCGTCAGTTGTACATGGCGCGGCCGATGAAAGTGGCCAGCCCGGCATGCTTGACGTGTCACGATACGCCGGACGGCGCGCCGCGAACGATGCTGGAAAAGTACGGCAGCGCGAACGGATTCGGCTGGAAACTGAACGACATCGTTACAGCTCAGATCGTGTCGGTGCCGACGCATATAGCGACGCAGCGAGCACGCGGCGTATTTGTCACATTCATGGCATCGCTTGCGGGCGTGTTTGCGCTGCTTGCGGTGGTCATCAACGCATCGCTGATTTTCCTGGTGATTCGTCCGGTGAACCAATTGTCAAAATTGGCGACGGATGTGAGCATGGGCAATTCAGAGATCGCGGAATTCCCCTCAGCCAGCAAAGATGAAATTGGCGAGCTGTCGCAGTCGTTTAACCGCATGGGCCGCAGCCTGGTGGAAGCGATGAAGATGCTGCGGACGACCTAACGCAGAGCTGATCGCCGACTGCACCTTCATTTCGGGGAAGTTATTCGGGGAAGCCGGCTTCGCGGAGGAAGCGGGAGCGCTCGGCTTCGTTGTGCAGGTGATCGGCGAGCAGGACGTAGAAATTCTTGACGCAGTCGGCGCGAGGTACGGTTCGCTCGGCAAGGATGCGCGAAACTGGACCGAGATAGCGCGCGAGAAGTTCAGAGGCGCGGCGCACCACGTCAGGCGTAAGTTCCGCAGGCGGACCGGCAGGTCTTGGGAGTTGCGCTTGCGTTTCGGTTCGCGGCCTCCGGTCTTTCTGCGACGCGGCGAATCCATGGCCTTCCAGAGTTTGCACCAGATCGTGGCCGCGCGTCAGGAAAGCGCGACGATCGTATTCCACGTGAATCGAACCGGCGAGAATGCTGACGAGGTCTACAGGATCTTTCGCCTGCGCGGCGGACCTGCGCGTGAGAATGCCGGCGATGGGGCCGAGAAACGACGCGAGGTGTCGTTCGACCGCCGAGAGGAATTGCGGGTGCCGATCCTGCCATCCGGACTCTGCGGCGATAACGCGGGGATCATTCGCGGGCGGCTTGATCGCGCCGGAGGAACCGGCGAGTCCCAGGATCATCGCGTCGGGACGCGGCGAACTCCCTGGCGCGGCGGAGACTCCGGAGTCGAATGGTGCGGCAGCAGATCCGTGCGGAGGGTGGCCCGAAGCGGAAGTGCCGGCTGCGGGCGCACCTGCGGCTGCAGACACAATGTTTTGATCTGCCTGCGTCGGTGGCCTGGGATTCGCAGCGCCGCGCACATAGACATAATCCTTCGCGGGATCGCCACCTCTGGAACCCGGTGAAAAGACACCGCTGAAAATTTCGGTTGGCCCCGAGGGCTCTTCGTAAGGCGGACGCTCCCTTTTCTTCGCATCGATTTCCTGGAGGAGCCTGACGATGCGGGAATCGCTGGCTGAGAATAGATGCGTTTCGAGAGCCTCTTTCACCAGCGACCCGGCGTCGCCAAGCCTGCCCTGATCCAGCAGCGTGCGCGCGAACTCGAGTTTTTCGGCTTGCTCGCGTTTTTTCTGCTCGCGGAACTCGACTTCCCTTTCAGCCTTCGCCAAGGTGTCGGCCAGCCGGGCGTCCGGCCCGATGGTGGTAATGGTCTGGCGAGCGAGATCGATGGCTTCCGTGAGCTCCTGGCGTTCGATCATCTGTTCGACTTCGCGGGTGCGCTGCTTGAGCAGATCCTGCTTTTCCTTCAGGCGCACCTGTTCGCGACGGGCAGTGTCGAGCAGCTTCAGGATTTCGTGGTCGCCGGGATACTTCTGGCGGGCGGCGGACAGCACCTCGATGCATTCATCGTAATGAAGATTGCTGAGCAGCACGCGGGCGCGCTCGAGCAGGGAGTGGTGCTGCTTATCGCGTTCGCGATTGGCGCGCTGGTCCTGGATCTGTCTTCGTTGATCCTGCGCGGCCTCGTTTACCGGGTCGATGGACAATACTTTTTCAAGCTGTGTCTCGGCGTCGGTCAACGCGCCTTCTGCCAGGTGTTGGCGCGAATTGCGCAGGGCCAGGTCGATTTCACGAGCGCGATCGATGGCCGCGCGCGCCTGGGCAAGAATTTCCTGGGCCGGCTGGAACGAAGAATCGAGCCGCAATGCGGATTCCGCTTCGGATCTGGCTTTTTCCGGATGGCCCTCGGCGAGGAGTTTTTGAGCGTTCTCTACTTTCGCTTTCAATTGCGGAACGATCTGCTGGCGACGGACCTCGGCACTGATTCTTTCCGAGAGGCTCCTGGCCGTGCTATTCGTGGGGTCCCACACCAGGATCTGCACGATTTCGGACTTCGCGGCGAGCAGATCACCTTCCTGATACAGACGCTCGCTACTCTCCAGCAGAACGGAAATATCTGATTCCAGCAGACGCTTCCAGATCGGCTCCAGGTCGGTAAGGACCTCTTCCATGGTCTGGTAGCGGGATTCAACATCCTTGGTCAGCATGCGATCGACAATGTGGCGCACGCCTTCAGGAATGCCAGGTGCGGCAGCGGTGATCGGGCGATGGTCCTCCAGGATGATGTTGGACATCAGCGCAGCCGCGTTTTCGCCTTTGAAGGGCCTGCGGTAGGCCAGAATCTCGTAAAACATGACGCCAGCGGCCCAGATATCGGAACGCGCGTCGGCAGTGCCGCCGCGGAACAACTGCGGAGACATATAGCCGAAGGTGCCGATCAGCAGGCCCTTCGATTGGGAGATGGTGCTTTCGCCCAGGCGGGCGATTCCGAAATCCACGACGACGACCGCGCCGTCGGGGCAAACCATGACGTTACCGGGTTTGACATCGCGATGGATTACCGGAGGAGCTTGCTTGTGCGCGTATTCCAAAGCACGGCACACGTAGACGACGAAGCCGATCTTCTGAGAGAGCGGAAGATTGGGCATGCGATCAATAATCTTGTCGAGACTTTCGCCTTGAAGGAACTGCATGGCGATAAAGGGGGTGTCACCTTCATGGCCGAGCTCGTAGATCGTGACGATGTTGGGGTGCCGCAGATTGCCGGCGGAACGAGCTTCAGAATAGAAACGTTTGAGATGGTGAGGGTCTTCCGCAAAGCCGGTGGTGAGAGTTTTCAGAGCGACAATGCGGTCAATGAAGGGGTCGCGGGCCTTGTAGACGACACCCATGGCGCCCTGACCCACTTTGGAAATAATTTCGAATTTGCCGAGCTTCTTCATCGGGTGCTGGGCTGAAGACAAGGCGCGACATCCCCGACGCCTTGCAGGCACAGGATACCTGTTCGAGCGATGGTCCCAGATTAAGAGTAAGGGTGTCAATCACTTGCTAGCGGTATGCGCTAAAGAAAGTGGTTGGGAAATACGATTGCGGTGTCCCCGAAAGCGGCTAGGCACGCCATTTTCCTTGGCTGAAGTCGCTCGAGGCGGCTAGTGTGCGACTTGCGGCAAGGGCTATGCGGGTTTGAGGATCTGGACTTCCAGGGATTGGAGGGTGATGGGGAGGACGCGGGCGGGGCCGTTGCTGATCGTGCCGTCGAGTTCCGTGATGGACACGGTGCCTGCGGGGGCGGTCCTCAGAGGGCCGGGAGGTGTGGGGATCGCGACGTTGCTGAATAGCAGTTTGAAGGTGCTGGCGTTGATGTTGAGGGAAGCGTCGACGATGACCTCGAGAGGAGGAGCGGGTTGTTCGGCGGTGTTGGCAACGATGAGGACTTCCTGGGTGTTGAGGATGCGAGAGAACGCGATGACGCCTGGGGTGGTTTGGGAGATTCCGAAGTTGGTGTGGTCGCCGGAGAGTTGGCGAAAGTATTGGCGGCCGTAGCGCAGAGCCGGCTGGGAGGCGCGGACTCGGGCGATGGCCTTGAGCATCGCGTAGAAAGGGTGAGTCTGGTCGAAAGTGTTCGGCTTTCCCCATAGCGCCTCGCGCACGGCGGCGTCCGAGCCGCCGATGCCGTGAAGGCCTTGCTCGGTGCCGTAGTACACGCAAGGTATGCCCTGGAGACCGAAGAGAGCGCCAAGAGCCAGACTGAGCTGATTGTCCCAACGGTGCGGATTGTTTGCATCGTGGAAGTAAAACCGCTGATGGCGATCGTGATTGTCGAGAAAGGTGACGAAGAACCCGCTGGCTTCGCCGTGGGTGGTAATCACCGAGCGCTCGCCGTCTTTGCGAGCTTGATACATGGCGGCAAGACTGGCGGGGGGAGCCGATGCGCCGGGATGTTTGACGACGGAGCCAAGGGTGCCCTCGAGCGGGAAGTCGAGGGCGGCGTCGATGCCGATGGTGTCGGTGTCACCGGCCCAGGTGTCCCGGCCGATAAAGTTGCGCAGATTGCCTTCGGCAACGGTGATTTCGCCGTAGGTGAAGAAATTTTCCTTGCCGATAGAGAGCGCGAATTCGCGCACGGCGGCGCAGAAGGTGTGGCCGAAGACGACGTTGGGGACTTTGAAGGTATCGATGCGGAAACCATCGCAATCAAACCTGGCGATGATGTACTGATAGGCGCGAATCAGCGTGCTTTGAACGGTGGAGTCTTCGCTAACGAGCTGTTTGAGTGAAGCAAAATCGCCAAAGGCCCCGGCAAAGTCACCGGCGACTCCCTGCCTTCGAAAATGAACATTGGATTGGAACTCTTTGGGCCAGACGGCCGCATCCGGGGCGATGGGCTGTGGCGCGGCGGAGATATCGGCGAACGCGGGAGCGCCGTTAGCGTCATGCCAACGGATGCCGTAAGGAAAGGCTTGAAATGGCGCATCCGCAGAGTTGGGGTTGGCACCGAGAACGTAACCGAATACGTTTCCGGCATGATTCAGGACGATGTCGAAGATGGCATACATCCCACGAGCGTGGATCTCATCTACCAAGGCCCGCAGTTCGTCGTCGGCGAGTTGCGGATTGTTGCGGGCGGCTGCGGGATTGGAAGCGAAGCGCGGCTCGGCGTGGAGGAAGTCCTGAATGCCGTAGCCGTGGAAGGTGCCGGTTTCGTACTGGCAATTCTTGAGAACGGGAGTAAGCCAGAGCGCGCCGACGCCGAGATCTCGCAAATAACCGAGTTTTTGGCGAATGCCTTCAAAAGTGCCGCCCTGGAATTGGCCGAAGGGCTGGTCGAAGGCGACTGGAGGTGCTTGGGTGGTGGAGTTTGGCGGGGCGGATGGATTGTTGAAACGGTCGACCATGAGGAAATAGATCCAGGTGTCGCGCCAGTCGGCAGGGGAAGCGAAGGGGACGAGGATTTTGGTGGGAGTGCCGTCGACAGTGACCGTTCGAGGCTGGGGGGTGCTGAGGCTGTCGAAGAGGGATTGGATTTCGGGAGCAAAGACGGAGGTCTGCACAGGGGGGACGCCTTCCTGGGACAGGATATTGCGGCGAATAGTGTGCCACTACTAATGATGACGGGAATATAAAAGATTTGTTTGGGTGGGTGATTTTTTTGTAGCGGGCCGACGTTGATCACGGTGAGGAACGTGGTGCTTACATCTTGCCACGGTCCCTCCACCGCGCGACCCGGCGCGCACAAACCGCGCGCAGGAAAAAACCGGGGCGCTCCGGTCGGGATGACAGAATTTTTCTTTTCACGCTGCCAGGGGTGGCTTATGCATGGGCGAGGGTTAGGCGCGGGTGAGCGTGGTGGCGCGGGCGGCTTGCAGGAGCTTGGTTACGTTGTCGCGGATATTGCCGTGACCGAAAACGGCGTTGCCGGCGACGAGGAGGTCGGCGCCGGCGCGGACGACGTCGGCCACCGTGGTCAGATCGATGCCGCCATCGACTTCAATGCGATACCCGAGGCCGCGGGATTCGCGGATGCGCGCGAGCGATTCTATTTTGCGCAGCGAGCCTTCGATGAAGTGCTGGCCGCCAAAGCCGGGATTCACGGACATAACCAGGACGTGGTGGACGATGTCGAGGACTTCGTCGAGGGTGTGGACAGGTGTCGCCGGATTGATAACCACGGCAGGTTTGCATCCGTGCGAACTGATGAGATGAAGCGTGCGATTGAGGTGGACGCAGGCTTCCTGATGCACGGAGATCCAATTGGCGCCGGCCTGGGCGAAGGCTTCGATGAAGTTGTCGGGATTTTCGATCATCAAGTGACAATCGAACGGGACGTTGCGGACGGTTTTTCGCAGCGAGGCCACTACCGGCGGGCCGATGGTGATGTTGGGGACGAAATGACCGTCCATGATGTCGACATGGAGGACAGTGCCGCCGGCGTCGATGGCGGATTGGGCCTGGTCGCCGAGTTGGGAGAAGTCGGCGGAGAGGATGGAGGGTGCGAGTTCGATCAACGGATGCTCCTTGCGGATCGCATTCAGTTGGACGATTTGATTATACCGGAAGATTTGGCGGGCGTTTGGCTGGTGACGACGGAGGTTACGATGCTGAAGAACTGGCGGGCGAAGTGGCGGACGCATTTGCGGACGATTTGCGCTTCGTCCGTTTGGTGAGTTGTTGCTTTGTGTCTAAACCCCGCGGCCTCAAGACCGCGGCTGCAGGTCGCGTGGCCAATCCAGGGTGCGGCGTTGGTTGCTGCTTTGGCGCGCTAGTTCAAGCGCTTGCATGATCTCGAGCATTTGCCGGTGAGTGACGGCGGGTTCGGCGCGGCCTTGCAGGGCGTCGCGGAGGTTGGCGTAGTAATCGCGATAGTCGGTTGCAGCAGGCGGGATGCGGCGATGAACAGGCGTGCCATCGGCATTGATTTGCGTGAGAACGCCCCAGTTTTCTTCGGGCTCGGCGCCCCACGGACCTTCTTTCGGAATGTTTCCGAAGCGGAGGCGAATTTCCTGGGGATCGAAGGAATTTTTGGTGAAGGCGGCTTTGTCGCCGAGCGCCACGAAACGAGTGCGCGGGGTGGCGGCGAGAATGCTGGAGCCGAGGGCGGCGCGCACGTTGCCGGGATAGTGAAGAAGGAGATCGAAGGCGTCGTCAGCTGGGCCACCGCGTTCGTTGCGGACGTCGGCGGCCATGGCCATAGGGAGGCCGAAAAGCTGGAAGGCATGATCGATGAGGTGAGGACCGATATCGAAAAGAATACCGGCGCCGGGAGCTTGCCGCTCGCGCCAGGCGTTGGGTTTGAGATTGGGGCGGAAGCGATCGTAGTGCGTTTCGAAGCGGACGATGCGCCCGAGCGTGCCGGCGGCGGCGAGTTGGAGGATGCCCTGGAAGTCGCCATCGTAGCGGCGGCTCTGGTAAACGGTGAGGAGGCGGCCGCATTTTTTGGCGAACTGGATGAGGTCGAGAGCTTCGGCCATGGTGGTGGTGAAGGGCTTGTCGACGAGCACGTCGCGGCCGGCGGCGAGGCATTGATGAGCGAGAGGGTAGTGCGTCTCGTTGGGAGTGGCGATGACGATGAGGCGGATTTCCGGGAGGGCGAGGAGTTCGTCGAGGGTGCGAACGATGCGTGCGTTGGGATAGGCCTGGGCGGCGTCCGAGCCGGTGCGTTGCAGAATGGCGGCGAGGCGCAGGCCGGGAACGGCGCCGATTACCGGAGCGTGGAAGGCACGTCCGGCAAGGCCGAAGCCGATCAGGCCGACGTTGATTGTGTCGCTTGTGGATGGCGTGGTCATCGATCGAAGATCCCCATCGAGACAAAGCGTAACTGAATTTCAGCGGCAACGTAAATGCGTGCCGGAATCGCCAGTTGCCTGCGGATTGGCGTCTCCGTCAGAATGACCTCCATCCATGCCGGCACTTGCCGAAGTTCCAGCCACAGAAAAGCAGACGAGATTGATCGCGTTGCTGTTCGCCGGATTTGTGTTGACCGGAGTGCCGACGGTGATCATGGGACCGATCCTGCCGGTTTTCATTTCGCGATTTGCGCTGAACGATGCGCAGGCTGGTCTGTTCTTCACCGTGCAGTTCGCAACTTCGCTCGCGGGCGTGTGGCTCAATACCGCGCTGAGTTCGTGGCGGGGTTACCGGCCTGGTTTGGTGGTCGGCTACATCCTAACGGGCGCGGGATTGTCATTTCTGAACGCGCCGACGCATGGGCTGGCACTTGCGGCGACCAGCGCTTACGGCCTGGGCTACGGATTTACGTCGCCGTCGACAAATCTTACTGCTGCTGAAGTCGGCGGAAAGAACAGCGCCGGGCTGATCAGCCTGCTGAACTTCGCGTGGGGAATCGGAGCAGTAGCGTGTTCGCCGCTGATCATGCTGGCGGTGCGGCATCGGCACCTGTCGACTTTGCTGGTAATGCTCGCTGCGTGCGCGTGGACACTTGCCGCGGCGTTTCTCTTTGTCAAGTTCCCCGCGGAGATACACGCGGAGAAATCGGAGACACCTGCGAACATGCCCGCCGGGGTTTCGGGAGTGGCGTTCACCAGCGGAGTGGCGTCGCTGTTTTTCATCTACGTGGGCACGGAGGCCAGCATCGGCGGATGGGCCGCGGAGCATGCCAAGCGCCTGACGCGCGAAGTAACCAGCCTGGCGATGATCGCGCCGACATTTTTCTACGGCGGGTTGATGTCGGGTAGAGCAGCGGCTACGTTGGTGCTGGCGCGTGTTCGAGGGACATATGTCATCACCTGCGCATTGAGCCTGGCGGTTATCGGCGTGGCGATAGTGATCGCGGCGCCCTCGCAACGAATCGCGGTGGTGGGCCTGGCGATCGCCGGGGCAGGTTGCGCGAGTATTTATCCGCTGTACATCGCGTGGTTTTCACGATGGTACGGCACGGCGGCGCGGAAATTTGGGGGGCTGGTGTTTTCGATGGCGTCGTTTGGCGGGTCGGCGCTGCCGTGGCTGGTGGGTGTGACCTCGACGCGATTCGGCAGCTTGCGCATCGGGCTGCTGGTGCCGCTGGCGGGATGCCTGGTGATGGCCATGGTGATCGCGGTGCTGCACCGACAACGCAGCGTCTGAGGTATTCTTGCGGCGTGCAAAAATCGCCGTCTTCCCAGCGATCGCCGACGTCGGGACTTCTACTTGGGCTGATCATCACTCTGGCAGCGATTGTTGCCTATTCGGCTTATACCACCGTGCAACTTTCCGGTTTGCGCAAACTGCAGAGCAACCTGGTGGATCGCAACCGGAAAGATTCGCTGCAATTACTGCGGTTGCAGAACGATTTGAACTCCGTGGCGCTGGCGATGCGCGACATGCTGGATGCGGGAGAACCCTACCCGCTAAGCGCGTGGGAGGCGCAGTTCGAACGCTTGCGCGCGGACCTGGATTCCGCGCTGCGGGTAGAGGAAGAGAATGCGGCGGCCCATCGCACGCCCGAACAACGGCAATATCTGCGACAGCAGCTGGCGCAATTCTGGGACGCGGTGGATCGCATGTTCACGCTGGCACGCGACGGGAAGGATCAGGAGGCGCGCGAGCAGATTCGATTGTCGCTGCAGGCGCGGCAGGCGGCACTGAGCACGGCGGTTTCGCGGCTGCTGGTGGAGAATAATGAAGGCGAGCAGCAGGCCGCCTTGCAGATCGAGCAGATTTACAATCGCGTGCAGCGGCAGGTATATCTTTTTCTGGCTGCGACGTTGGTGGCCATCGTGCTCACCAGCTTGTATCTGATTCGTTCGAACAGGGCGATTTTCGCGAGGATGGCGACGCTGTCCGAACAGCGTAGCGAGCTGGCGCAGAAATTGATTTCGACGCAGGAATCGACGCTGCGGCACATTTCACGCGAGCTGCACGACGAATTTGGACAGGTGCTGACGGCCATCGGGTCGCTGCTGGGGCGATTGGGAAATCAGGTACCATCGGATTCGCCGGTTCGCGCGGATTTGCAGGAAGTGCGCGAGATCGCGCAATCCACGCTGAACAATATTCGCAGCCTGTCGCAAGCGCTACATCCGGTGCTACTGGAAGAGGCGGGCTTGGAGAGCACGCTGGATTGGTATATACCGACCGCGGAACGGCAGATGGGGCTGGCGCTGCACTATGAGAAATCGGGAGCCGCTTTTGCGGTAGATACCGCAGCGGGCGTACATATTTATCGCGTGCTGCAAGAGGCGCTGAACAACGTGAGCCGCCACTCGGGTGGCCCGGAGGCGTGGGTGCGGCTAAAATTCCTTGGAGAAGGCTTGCGGCTCGAGGTCGAAGATCACGGCAAGGGCATGGTGAAAAGCGCGGTCATCCTCCAGCATGCGGCGGCAAGGGGCGCGATGGGCATTGGGTTGGTCGGTATGCGCGAGCGCGCAGAATTGATTGGCGGAACCCTGGAGTTGTTGCAGCCGCCAGGCGGCGGCACGCTGGTGAGGCTGACAGTGCCGCGCGAAAGGGCGGAGGCGCATGGCGGATAAAATCACGGTGCTGCTGGCGGACGATCACGCGCTAGTGCGCAAAGGCTTCCGGCGCATGCTGGAGGATGACCGCGCGATTCAGGTTGTCGGCGAAGCAAGCGACGGCAATGAAGCGGTGCGGCTGGCGCTGGAGCTGCGGCCAAACGTCACGGTGATGGATTGCGCTTTGCCTGGCGTCAGTGGAATTGAAGCAGCGCGGCAAATCCGGGCAAAAGATTCCGAAGCGATCATTGTGATGCTGAGCATGCATTCCGAGGACACGCTGGTGCGACAGGCGCTGGAAGCGGGAGCGCGCGGGTACATCTTGAAGAATGCGATCGACCTGGATCTGGTCGCGGCGGTAAAGAAGGTGGCGGGAGGCAGCATGGTGCTCGATCCGCAGCTGGCAAAGCCTGCGGCGCTGAAGGGCGAACGGGATTTTGGGTTGACCACGCGGGAGCTGGAGATTTTGCAGCATATTGTGGCGGGGAAATCGAATAAGGAAATCGCGGCGGAACTAAGTCTCAGCGCAAATACGGTCGCGGTGCATCGCGCGAACATCATGGACGCGCTGGGCATTCACAAAACCGCAGAGCTGGTTGTGTATGCAATCCGCAACGGTTTGGTGACGTTGCCGTGAAGCGGCGCGACTTCCTGGCGCACATGTGCGGCGCTGGAGTTGCTGCCTGGGCGTCTCCGATCGCGGCACTTGCGGCCGCGGCGCCGTCGCCGCCGGGTTTCACGTTCGCGGACGTTACTGCGCAGGCGGGCATCCATTTTCGGCACAACAGCGGCGCGTATGGCGGCAAGCTGCTGCCGGAAACACTCGGCTCCGGATGCGCTTTTCTCGATTACGACAACGACGGCTGGCAGGACATTCTGCTGGTCAACGCCATGGACTGGCCGGGGCACAAGCGCCAGCGCTCGACGCCACATTTATATCGCAACAATCGCGACGGCACATTTGCCAACGTCACAAAAAGCGCAGGGCTGGACATCGAAATGTATGGTATGGGCGTAGCCGTCGGTGATTACGACAACGACGGCTTCGCTGACATTTTGATTACCTGCGTTGGGCAGAGCCGCTTGTTTCACAACACCGGGAAAGGATCGTTCACGGAAGTTACGCGCGCGAGCGGGCTGCAAGGTCACTCGGGTTTCAGCACGTCGGCATTGTGGTTCGACTACGACCGCGACGGACTGCTGGATCTTTTTATTTGCAATTACGTGCGATGGTCGCCCGAACACGATGTGTTTTGCAGCGTCGATGGCGAGCGCAAGTCGTATTGCACGCCGGAAGCGTATCGCGGCGATACCTGCTGGCTGTTTCACAATCGCGGCAACGGCACTTTCGAGGACGTGACCGCGAGCAGCGGCATTTTCGACAGCAGCTCAAAATCATTGGGCGTGGCCATGATCGACTTCGACCAGGACGCCTGGCCCGACCTGCTGGTGGCCAATGACACGCAGCCGAACAAACTCTACCGCAACCTCGGCAACGGAAAATTCAAGGAAGCGGCGGTGGATGCGGGATTGGCGTTCAGCGCGGAAGGCAAGGCGCGCGCCGGGATGGGCGTGGATGTCGGCGACTTCGAAAATTCTGGGCGGTTGGGAATTGCCATCACGAATTTCGACAACGAGATGATCGGTTTGTATCACGCCGCACGGCCAGGAATCTTCGACGATATTTCCGTCGCCGCGGGTATCGGACTTCCCTCGCGCAACACGCTCGGCTTCGGCTGTGCATTTCTCGACGTCGATCTCGATGGCGCGCTCGACCTCGCCGTCGCTAACGGGCACATCGACGAGACCGTTCGGAATATTCACGGCAACGTGGGTTACGCGCAGGCGCCGCAGCTTTTTCTGAATCAAGGCGGCGGAAAATTTCGTGACGTCGCCGCCGAAGCCGGCGGGGGCTTCGAGAGGCCGCGAGTCGGCAGGGGCCTGGCATACGGCGATTTCGACGGCGACGGCGATCTCGACATTCTGATAACCACCAACAACGGTCCGGCATTTCTGTATCGCAACGATCAAGCCGGCGGAAATCGCAGCATGCGTTTTCGCCTGACGGGCACAAAATCGAATCGCGATGCCATTGGCGCGACCGTGAGAATTTATTACAACGGGCAAACACAGAGCCGCACGGTGCGTGGCGGCTCGAGTTATTTGTCGCAGTGTGAGTTGCCGGTGACCTTTGGAGTAGGCAAGCGCGACAAGATGGAGCGTGTAACCGTGGAATGGCCCAGCGGGCGCACCGAGGAGTTCAAGCAACTGGCGACCGGAAAGGCTTATCAAGTCATTGAAGGCAAAGAGATTAAAGAACATTCGCGAGGATAGTTCTTTTGCATTATTGCTATGCTGCCGGGCGACCGCTATAAAGGGGCCAACGATTACACATCGCTTCCAGCGGCCACACACAGATCGCCCCCGGAGGCACCCAAAGCACTTGCGGCCGGATGTACTCCCATCCGGCCGCTGTTTTTTTTACACGGAAATTCACTAGAGTGGCGGTATCGCACAAAGGAGAGGCGTGATGACCTGGATCAAGACTGTCAGCATGGAAGAAGATGAGCGCGTGGCGAAAGCCATGCTTGCGCAGCGTGCACTCTATCCCATCGAATATGCCACGCCCGTCCATCCGGTGAACGACGGGCAATCGTCCAGTATTGTCGCGTCGCATTCGCTGATTCCCGATGCGCTGTTCCACGCCTTTAGCACCTTCGGCGCATTGATGTCGCCGGAATTGCCCCTGGACCGCCGGAAGCACGAAATGATTACCACGGTCGTATCGGTGACCAACCGGTGCCACTATTGAATCGAATCACACGCAGAGTTTCTGCGTAGGGTGACGTTGGACGCGGGTCTGGTGGAGGCGCTGCAGAAGGATTATCGCAGCGCGCCGATCACGGAACAGGAACGTGTGATGCTCGATTACGTGGTGAAAATGACCAAGGACGCCACGCGCTGTTCGCCCGCGGATCATGAGGGATTGCGCGCGGTTGGATTCGACGATCGCGGGATCGTGCAGATTACGCTGATCGCCGCGTGGTTCAACTACATCAATCGCGTGGCGGATGCGCTGGGAGTGGGAAGAGACTGAAGCGGCCACGTGGCGGTGCTGACGGCCTTCGACTACTGCGAGATGATCATCTCTGAAGTGCTCTTCATCCGGTAGGTGGAGGTCGGAAGAAAAGGCAGCACGAATTTGAAGTTGTAGGTTACCTGCACCTGTACGGCGCATCCCGGATTTTTCGGGAATTTGTTGCATGAGTTGCTCTTGCCGGGCGGCACGACCCACTCGGCAGCAACCACCAGCGTCGAGGGGCTCTTGTCGATGCCCGGCGGCGCAATGCCGGCCACAAAATCCTGTATATCGCTTTGACCGGCGGGACAGGCACTGGTGTAGACAGTGGCATCGCAACTCTGGCCGCGAACGCTGGCCCAGCGAGTTGCTTCGCGAGCCGCATTTGACACGAAGTGATAGGCGTATAGAGCGCGGCCGAATTCGATCACGCCGAAGATGCACGCGACCACGACCGGGAGGATCAGCGCGAACTCCGTCAGCGCATTCCCTTGAATTCGGTGTCCGGGAACTCCCTGTAAATTTCGTCGTATCCGCATACGATTCTGCATTACTTGTTCCCTAACTGCGGGACTCACTGCTGGGCCACGCGCATAACCGCATGGCCCCTGGCAACGAACTTAGCTGGGAGTCCCGGGTAAGGAAATAACGGCTTGATGTTCGCGGTGGTCTCAACTTGCAGAAAAACGAGCGCATGGCCTGGCGCGCAGGCGAAGGCTGGGCATCCGACAAGCGTAGCGGGAGAATTCGAGCAAGCGCAGCGGTCGCGGGCGGTCACGTTCAATCCCGGGACCTCCGGGGCATCGTTTTGCGCGGCCTGCGTAATGCCGGTCAGGTCTCTGGAATCCGCGAGACTTTGCGCTCCGAACTGCACGCCTGCGCGCGCGGCGCTCGATACTTCAATGCCGTAGTAGGCGAATCGCCCAATTTCGATGGTGCCCAGCAGCATCAACAGGAGCAGTGGCGTGACTAACGCCATTTCCGCGACGCTCTGCCCGCATCGTGCAAGCCTGCTCCGCCCGATTTTCCTTGCGAAAGGGACGGCTTCAAACTTCATTGCACGAGCACCGCTGCTTTGACTGGCGAGCCCTCGGGCAGTGACGCATAGTCGGAACCGATTCCCAAGTCGCCGTTGAATTGAATCACCTGGGCCACGATGATGGTGTAGTTGCTGGACATATTGCCGCCGAGCTTCAGTTGGGCTCCAGGAAAATACAGAGCGCCATTGAGCGTCAGGGCCCCATTAATCGAGGCATCTTGCGTGTCAGCGCGATCCTGGTAAATCAGAATTCCGCCGGGCACTCCGGTCACAACCGAACCGGTCGGAGCGCTCAAATTCACGTTGCCGGTGCTGTTCATGTTCACGGGCGCGCCGTTTGTGACGTAGAAGACCACCCCGTCGCCGCTGATGTCGCCGGAACCGCCGAATTCCAGGCCGACGCCGCCAGTGATGTAGTAGACGCCCGGCTGAAAGATCACCGGCGCGGTATTCGTGTTGCGGATGCGAATTCCGCCGCCGTAGCATCCCGGCGCCAAGGTGGTTGGCTGGCCATTGCTGTTCACATCCACCGTAGCCGGATTATTGCATGCGGGCACTGGCGGCGGAATCAAGTAGCCCAGAGGGTCGGTGGTGGGCGCGATTCCGACAATTGGTTGGGGCGTGGTGCAGCCTCCGCCAACCAATCGCAATACGATTCCGATCGAGGAAGCAGTGATGCAACCTCCACCGATCGTTAGCAAAGCGTTATCGACAACGCCGCAGCCAGGAGCGTTGACGTTCCCCGTCACCGTAATCCCACCAAGGAGCGCGAGGGAATAGATGCAACCCCGTGAGCTACCCAGCTCGGCGACGGCAGTGGCGCTGAGCGCCGCCTTCTTCACACCGAAGATTCGCATGAAGAATGTAGGGGCATCTTGGTGAACCTGCACTTCGACGTACTTGTCGTTAGGCTTCCTGTCGGCAAATGGCGGATCCTTGGGAGGATGGGATGCTGTAACGATCACGCCGTTCACGCCATCCTCAAAGCCGTTTGACTTGGAATCGTTAAACGCAGCCGCCTGATAATTGCCGTCTTTCAGTTCCGAGGCTCCAGCAACGGCAGCGCTGTCGGCGGCGGTTTGCAAGCGCCGCTTGGTGTAGCGCAGGTAACCCATATCGATAGCCAGACCGATGACACCGGTCAAAACTAAGAGACTCAGCGTCACCAGCAGCAACGCCTGCCCGACGTCGCGATGCCTTCCCGTGTTCATGAGAAAAATCCCCCCGCAAGTGTGATTTCTCTTCGGAGGCCCAGTGCGGCTGGGGACTTGCAGCGGGGCCCGGACCGCTAGTTTAGGTACGTTTAGTACGTCCGCTCCAGGCTAGGAAACACCTGTGCGTGAAGTTTTTTTGCAATCGTTCCGCCATCTACGTGGCGTAGAAAAACAATGACTTAGCGATGTTCGGTAATCCCAACGTTACCAATGGATGAGTAAAACTTGCACACGCTCGGCAGCGGGCTCGATGCCGGGCTGGCTTTCTGTGCGCCAGACTGGAATACTTGGCGCCGCTTCACACTGCAATCATAAAAATTGCGCGGAGGTCGTTCACCCAATCGTGTCCCGCGCGATATGAACAGGACTTCATGACGCAAATATCTCCGCGTAACAATCTCGCGCTGCTGATATGCCTGACTCTCTTGGCCGCAATTGTTCCCGCGGCGTGCAAGCAAGGCGGCGCACCGGCATCTACCGGTCGCATGGACTCCACTAACGACGTCGTGCTGATCAACGGCAAGATCATTACTGTCGATGCGCAAGACTCGATCGCGCAAGGCGTGGCGATCAGCAACGGCAAGATCATCGCGGTCGGCTCAAATGTGGAGGTGCAATCTCGAGCAGGAAAGCGCGCCCGCGTTATCGATCTGCACGGCCGCACCGCGACGCCCGGCCTGATCGACAGCCACGGCCACTTCGCCGACGGCGGTGTCAGCGAACTTTACGCCGTAAGCCTGAGCGACGCAACCAACGTCGACGACGTGGTGCGTCGGGTCCGCGAGCGCATCGCCACGCTCAAGCCTGGGGAATGGCTCACCGGCAACGGCTGGGACGAGGGCAAACTCGCGGAACATCGTTACGTCCTGGCCTCCGATCTCGACAAGGCCGCACCGAGCAACCCCGTCTGGATGTTGCACACTACCGGACACTACGGCGCGGCCAACACTGCGGCAATGAAGCTGGCGCAAATCACCGCCGCGACAAAAGATCCCGCCGCCGGCACGATCGACCGCGATGCGCGCGGCGGGCCTACCGGCGTGCTCAAAGAATCCGCGATGGATCTGGTCACCAAGTTGATTCCGCCCGTTTCGGCCGAGCAGGAACGCAACGGCATTCTGCACAGCATCGACGGCCTGCACGCCGAAGGCATGACCTCGGTCAAGGACGCGTCCATCGCGCCGCACACCTGGGACGTTTATCGCAAGCTCCTCGACGACGGCAAACTTACCGTACGCGTCTTCACACTGTGGTACGCAGGGACGACCATGGACTCGGCGCGTGCAACTCTCAATCGCCTCACCGCGCTGCCACGGCCACCGCAGGCCCTCGGCGACGGAAGACTCTTCGCGGGCGGCGCGAAAATGTACATGGACGGCAGCGGTGGCGCGCGCACCGCGTGGGTCTACAGCGACTGGCACAAGAACTCCACCGGCATCGATAAAGGCAACAAGGGATATCCCGCAGTCGATCCCGCGATTTACCGTCAGCAAGTGCGCCTATTCCATTCCGCTGACATTCACGTGGGGACGCACGCCGTCGGCGATCGTGCCATCGACACCGTCGTCAACACGTACGCCGCGGTGCTGAAAGAAAAGCCCACGCGAGGCCTGCGCCACAGCGTCATTCACGCCAACATTCCCACCGATCACGCAATCGAGACGATTGCGGCGCTCGAAAAGCAGTACGACACCGGGTATCCCGAACTCTCGGCTCCATTTATGTGGTGGATCGGCGATACCTATGCCGGCACCTTTGGTCCCGAGCGTGCCGCGCGCCTGATCCCGCTGAGGACCTTCAGCGCAAAAGGAATTCAATGGGCGGGCAGCTCCGACTATTTCGTGACGCCCTTCGCAGCGCGCTATGGCATATGGGCTTCGGTGGTTCGTGAAACGCTGAAAGGCGTTTACGGCTCTCATCCGTTCGGCACGGCAGAGTCTGTGGATGTCCACACCGCACTGCGTTCGTACACGCTGTGGGCCGCGCACCAATTATTCCTCGACGACAAGGTTGGCTCCATCGAACCAGGCAAGCGCGCCGATATCGCCGTGTGGGATCGCGACCTCTACACCGTGCCCGCAGCCGAACTCAAGGACATGAAGTGTGCAATGACCATCTTTGACGGCCAGATCGTCTACAAATCTCCAACCACGCAGATCCAATAAGTTGCCTGTCGAGGCGGGCCTACCGCCCGGACGGTATATTCCGCGCAGTACCGACAGGACTATTTTCCAGCCATCCAATCCTTCATAATCTACAAGTTGACATAGCCGTTATGGACGCACGCAAGACCAAAATTCCGGGCTCGCATAATCCCCCGGCGCGTAAGCCGAACCCCTTCGGCACTCGCGTTGTCCTCGTCGCCGGCTTCAGCGGGCTGCTCGCGATCATGACCGTCGCTGGAATCTATTCCCTCCGAATCGCCCGCGAAATCCAGGACAGCAACACCCAGATGCGCGACGACTTTGTCAGCCGCGACCGCCTGCTCGACAAGATCCGCGCAGACCTTTACGAATCCGGCACCGCCGTACGCGACTTCATTCTCGTCGGGAACGACGAAGACGCGGCCCAGTCCCTTCTCGCAGAGCTTCGCGATATTCACAGCGACATGCAAAAGTCACTCAAAACTTATTCGCATTCCCTGCGCGCGGACGAAATGGACGCTTTCCACGACCTGGTGACCGAAACCGAAAGCTATTGGGCCACCCTGAATCCCATTTTCACCTGGGATGGGCAAACCAAGCGCAGCCAGAGCAGTTCGTTCCTCAGTCATGAGGTCCTCCCGCGCCGCGCCATCGTCCTAGCGATGGCGCGGGAAATCGGCAAGGTCAACGAGCAATCCATGCAGGAAGACGAGCGCCGCGTCGCTGAACGGTTCGCGCAATTTCGGCGTCGCCTACAGGCCATCACGGCGTTGGGCCTGTGTCTCAGCCTTGTCCTTGCCGGACTCACGGTTACTCACACGCTGCGCCTCGAGAGGGTCACCGACCTGCAATATCAGCAAAGCTTGCGCGTTCAAGCCGAACTGAAAGAGCTATCCGCCCGCCTGGTCGATGCCCAGGAATCCGAGCGCCGCGCCATTTCCATGGAACTCCACGACGAAGTCGGTCAATCCCTCAGCGCCCTGCTCATGGATGTCGACCGCCTGGCAGCCGCCTCCCGCCCCGCAACCCCCGCGCGTGAAAGCCTCGAAAAAATCAAGACGCAGGTGGAGAACACCGTCAACGTCATACGCAACATGTCCCTGTTGCTCCGCCCGTCGATGCTTGACGATCTCGGCCTGGTAGCCGCACTCGAATGGCAAGCCCGAGAAGTGACCAAGCGTACCGGCATGTTCGTCGATCTCGCGGAAGAAAATGTCTCCGACTCCTTGCCCGAAGAACACCGCACCTGCGTGTATCGTGTGGTTCAGGAAGCGCTGAACAATTGCTCCAAGCACGCGCATGCACGCCGGGTGCAGATTCTGTTGCTGCAACAGTCCGATCGGCTCATCCTCAATATTCACGACGACGGACGAGGCTTTGACGCCATCCGCGTTCGTGGGCTCGGGTTGCTGGGCATGTCCGAACGTGTCGCGCATCTGAACGGCACGTTGAAAATCGAATCCGAAGAGGGCCGGGGCACCGCGCTGCGCATCGAACTGCCTCTTGACGGCCAGCCATCGCCCGCACCCGAAGCCGATCGCGTAGCGTCTTAAGAATGAGAGATGAAAGATCCGTCTATGAAAAAAGTTCGCATCCTGTTGGCCGACGATCACACCGTAATGCGCGAGGGGCTGCGCGCCGCGCTCGAGCATCACCCCCCGTTTGAAGTGGTGGGTGAAGCCGCTGATGGTTCGCAGGCCACGAATCTCGCCGCGTCCCTTAGTCCCGACGTGGTGGTGATGGACATTGCCATGCCCAACCTTAACGGCGTTGAAGCCACGCGCCAGATGGTCAGTAAGCACCCGGCTATCTCCGTGGTAATTCTGAGCATGTATTCCGATGAGACCTATGTGATGCGCGCCCTGAAGGCCGGCGCTCGCGCCTACTTGCTCAAGGACTCCGCGTTCACCGATCTCATCCGCGCCATCGAGTCGGTCTCGCAGGGCAAATCCTACTTCAGCCCGAAGATCAGCCGCATACTCGCCGAAGACTACGTCCGCGCCCTTAAACAGAAGGGCTCCGTCGACAGCTATGAGCTGCTGACCGCCCGGGAGCGCGAGATTCTTCAACTACTCGCGGAAGGCAGAAGCAACAAGGAAGTGGCCACCAAGCTCAACATCAGCCTGTATACCGTGGAAACGCATAGGGGCCGCATTCTGCAAAAGCTCAACCTCCACAGTGCCGCCGAGCTGGTCCTATATGCCGTCCGCAAAGGCATCATTTCGTGAATAACGGTCCCGAGCCGCTGCGCCCAATAGTCCTACCCCACTCAACCTAGGGAAGCAACGACTCGCCTGCCGGCATACTCGGCGTAGACCGTTGCCGTGGCCCGGCATCCCCAAAGTACTGTCTAGAGAGGATTGAGCTCCTCATCAGACTTTCCTAATCTCCCCTCTGCAAGTTGCACCACAACCTGTTCTCTACACTGTCCCACGAACCGTGGGCAGGGGGGCCCTATGTGGAAGTTTCCGGACATCCTGGTTCTGAGCTCCAGTGAAGCCATGCGCAACAGTTTGGCTGAAGCCTTGCGCCTTAGCGGAATGAATCCAATTCCCTGTGCGACGCTCACCGAAAGCAGCACCGTTCTCGCGCAAACCTCCGTCAGTGCCATTTTCTGCGACGACTGCTTGTGCGACGGCACTTACCGCGATCTTGTGGCGATGATCCGGGGTGAATTCCCAGAAATTCCAATCGTGGTGGTTTCTCCATTCGGAGACTGGAACGAATACCTGAAGGCTCTTGGTGCCGGCGCGTTCGATTACGTCGGTATCCCCTTCCGGCAGGGTGAAATCGAGCGCGTCGTCCAGAGCGCGCTGGTCGAGCATCTTCAGCGCAAGCTGGTCTCCGATGCGGAAAAAATGGCTCGGGCGTAGCCACCATGGCCTGTACTTCAAAGTTCGGCGCGCTCATACGGCCCGGCGAGGATAGTCACCGGCGCGCCCTCAAGTTAATCTCCTGGCGATCGGCACGGAAGCGCTTCCGCCGCGTCTTCCACAAACCCCGACACCGAGCAAGCGGCGGATACCCCGAGGCGCTATCGCCGGCGGTCGCGGCCCAAGCGGCCGCCGGCGAGCCGAGCCTCCGGCAGAATCGACCCAGGAGAAGATAGTCATGCCTCTCAACCTCAAATCCATGCGCATCGCGGGCGTCGCCTCCCTGGCGACTTTGTTCCTCGCCAGCGCTATTTCCGCGGCGGCGCCCGCGTATACGGGGAACAATTCGTCCACAGCGCGCGTCGACTCACACGAAAACCTTCGCTCCACGCAATTGTTAAAGGACCTACAGGTGGTCACGTCCGAGTTGCACCGCGACGCCGAAACCCTCGGCACATTCGCGACCCGCCCGCAGCTAAGCTGGCAGAGCCACGCCAGCTATCTGGCCGAGGTCCGCGATCAGATCAACGAGGCCGGCCAAGTCCTGAAGCAACTGCAGGACAAGATACATAAGGTCGAGCCCTGGCAGCAGGAAGCCATCAATCGCATCCATCCCGTGGCCCTCCAGCTAGCCGGTCATACCGAGGCCGCCATCCAACACCTGAACGAAAACCAGAACCTCCGCTTCGTACCGGAATACACTGATCGGCTAACGGCGATTGCCGATCATGCCTCGGACATGAAGGACACCATTGACAATTTTGTGGACTATGGAGCGACACAGACCAAGTTGCAAAAACTGGAGGTTGAACTCAACCTGTCCAGCTCCTGAGTTTGCGGTTAGTACAACCGTGGGGAACCCGACATTTTGGCTGCCGGAGGAAAAAACCGCTCGTCCGGCAGCCTCTCATGACGGAGAATGACGTGGTTCCCCTCCCTTTTCTCGTGTTACCTGTAGTGACGGATCTTTAGATTCTTGTTTCCTGTAGTGGCGGGACTTCAGACCCGTTCGGCCAAGCTAGCCCACGCCCGTGCGCACCTACACCCCTACACCCCTTCCGCTGCTACCCCCACTCTGCGATACTCCCTGATCGTTATTCCACCGGCCCAAATTACAGGGAGACCCAAACTCCATGGCTCAAGCCGTGACCAACTCCTCGGCGGTGTCCGCCGACCTCTCCGCAGGTCAAGACTATCGCCGCCCGCTCGCGATGGTCACCACGCTGTTCTTCATGTGGGGCTTTCTTACCAGCCTGAATGACATCCTGATTCCTCACCTGAAGTCGATCTTCGATCTCAACTACGCGAAGGCCATGCTCATCCAATTCGCGTTCTTCACTTCCTATTTCGTCTTTTCTCTTCCGTCGGGAAAACTAATCGACGCGGTCGGCTACAAGAAAGCCATGGTTGCCGGCCTGTTCACCATGGGCATCGGGGCGCTGCTGTTCATTCCCGCCGCCAGCGCGCCGTCCTTCGCGCTGTTCTTGTCCGCGCTAATTGTACTCGCCGCCGGCATGACCATCCTGCAGGTTTCCGCGAATCCTTATGTTGCCGTCCTCGGACCCGAAAAGACCGCGGCCAGCCGGCTTAATCTCGCGCAGGCGTTCAATTCTCTGGGCACCACGATCGGACCCAAACTCGGCGGCTTGCTGATCCTGAGCAGCACGGTAGTCGGCGCCGAAGTGCTCCGCCAGATGTCCCCGGCGGACCTTCACGCCTATCGAGTGGAGCAGGCTTCGTCCGTCAAATTGCCGTATCTCATCTTCGCTCTGGCCCTGATGGCTCTCGGCGTCGCAATCGCGCTGTTCAAACTACCGCGTATCGCTTCGGTGGAGCAGCGTGATGCGGTTGCGCATGATTCCATCTGGCGGCATCCCGCGCTGGTTCTCGGCGCCGTCGGCATTTTCGTTTATGTCGGCGCGGAAGTTTCCATCGGAAGCTTTCTGGTGAATTATTTCAGTCAGGCGGATATCGGCAACATGTCCGAACGCGTCGCCGCCGGGTTTGTTTCTTTCTACTGGGGCGGCGCCATGGTGGGTCGCTTCATTGGTTCCGCGCTGCAGCAAAAAATTAGGCCCGGAAATGTCCTGGGCGTAGCCGCTATTCTGGCCGCCATCCTGGTCGCCGTTTCCATGCTCACCTTCGGCCACGTCGCCATGTGGACCATCATCGCTGTGGGCCTGTTCAACTCCGTGATGTTCCCGACCATTTTCACGCTGGCGATCGAAGGCCTCGGTCCGCTGACCGGAGACGGTTCCGGCTTGCTGGTAGCCGCTATCGTCGGTGGTGCAATCATTCCCGAACTCCAGGGCCTTCTCGCCGACCGCATCGGCATTCATCACGCCTTTTTCTTGCCGATCCTCTGCTACTTTTACATCGCCTTCTACGCTTTCGTCGGCTCCCGAAAAAAAACCGCTGCAGCTCATTGACAAATTCGCCCGCAGGTTTTAGCGGCGCCCCTCTGTCCCTTTGTTCTGGCCCCTTCAAAACTCCTTGCGCGCATTCTTCCCGATGTGGTACTTACCTTGGCTATAACTCTGTACAACCGTGCGCCAAGGTTCGCGCACCGGAAAGCCGGCTCCAGCGCAGATGAAAAAAGACCAATATCTGAGTCTGGCTCTGTTCGTCGCTTTCTCGTTTCTGGGTACCTACCTTCTTCACGATTCCCTTTACGACACCGGCCCTTACGCCGAAGGAGCTGTGATCGTCGGTGCCATGTTTTGGGCCTTGGCCCTGGCCGCCGTGGCATGGGCGGTGCGCCAGCATTTGATGAATAAGGCGCTTCGTCGCCATCTGCACCGGCGTCACATTTGATGTTGGCCTAGAACGTAGCATCAAAGAAAGAGGCAAACGCCGCAAATGGCGCCTGCCTCTTCGCTCTGCTCGCTCATTAGCTGACGGTCATTTGCTAACGATCATCGAATGGCGACGGTCACGCGATCCTGACTCGCTTGCCGCTTGGCCAAAATGCGCTCGCTCCTGGAAGGCTTCAGCACGGCGTAACGAAAGTGCAGCCCGGCTGTGCTAGGTGTAAATCCTGCACATAGTCAAAGCCGTCGCGATGCTCGATCTTCAGTTTGCTCGACTCCTTGCTCTGTTCGCTGTCGATCGTGGACCGGAAACTCGCGTATCGCCGGCTGGACCGTGCAGTTCGACGGTCATCCACACGGAATTGCCTCGCAATTCAAATGTGTAGCCGCCCGGCGGTAGTATGCTGGAATTCCAGTGCACCTCGTGCGGCAGCGTGAAATGTTCTTGCGCCAGCGTTCTCCAGTCTTGCGCCATCGCGGGAGTTGCGCCTGCCATCATGGAGGCCCACCCGATCACCTCTATCGCCAGCAAACGGCCGCAATGCGTTTTCATGGAAGACTCCTTGTTCACGAGTGATTCTGATTTTTGCGTGTCCTCGATTGCTTGAGGCACCCGCGGAAGAACCAGCTTTCACAAGTCCAAGCCTTCCGATCAGCGCATTAAAACCGCACAACCGGCATCAGCACCTGAGACTAAACGAGATACGTGCACATTAGACCGCTTGCGGAGATTTTCGCGCGGCTCCAAGGATTGAGAAAATCAATTCGATGCGGTCCACATCAGCACCCAACCCCAAACTGGAAGCAGCGGCGCATTCTGTCGCAGGACCTTTCACCATCAGCGTAAGTCACTCGATCCAACATTTCGAATCCGTAAGAATAAATTCGCGATTTCTTGAATTCTCAAATTCCCCCGGGCACTCTTGCATTCTTCTCGCCGGACCAGAGAACCGGGTACACACAGCCTCAGACATTTCCGATCTCCTTGTGGTATCGTCCTCGAGCCTTTTTTTTGGAGGATCGGATGGCGAAAGTTCGTGTCCTGTTGTCGCTGGGAATTCTCGCGGTATTTACTGCGGTTGCAATGCAAGCGGCCGCGGTACCTGAAGCCAAGATCGATACCGGCAAACTAAGAGGCAAGGCGGACGGCAATATCTCGGTATTTCTCGGCATTCCTTACGCCGCGCCTCCTGTGGGCAATCTTCGATGGAAGGCGCCTGCTCCGCCCGCGAAATGGTCCGGCGCGCGCGACGCCACGCAATTTGGCTCGCGATGCATGCAGGGTGCCATTTACTCCGACATGGTCTTCCGTGATCCCGGCATCAACGAGGATTGCCTCTATCTCAACGTTTGGACTTCAGGAAAAAAGGGCGCGAAGCTTCCAGTCATGGTCTGGATCTACGGTGGCGGCTTCGTCGCCGGCGCGACATCGGAACCCCGCCAGGAGGGCACGACTCTCGCAAAGCACGGGGTGGTCGTCGTCTCCATGAACTACCGCCTCGGCGTCTTCGGATTCTTCGTGCACCCCGACCTCATCGCCGAGTCCGGCCGCAATTCCGCGGGCAACTACGGCCTGCTCGATCAGGTCGCGGCACTCGAGTGGGTCAAGCGCAACATTTCCGCTTTCGGCGGCGATCCCAACAACGTGACCATTTTTGGTGAGAGCGCCGGTTCGTTTTCCGTCAGCGCGCTGATGGCCTCGCCACTGACCAAAGGCCTGTTCCATAAAGCGATTGGCGAAAGCGGCGCCGCGTTCTCTACCACTGGCTTGCGCTTTGAGCCCGCCGCCACCGTCGCTCCTCGTCATGCCAAATTCGCGGAGGAGTCCCTGGCCGCAAAAACGATTGCCGAAGCTCGCGCGGTTCCGGCGCAGAAAGTTCTGGACGCCGCCATGGACGCCAGCAAGGGCGGCACCTTCCGCTTCGGTCCGGACGTCGACGGCTACTTTTTACCGGAAGCAGTTCCCGCAATTTTCGCCGCCGGCAAGCAAAACGATGTTCCGCTCCTGGCAGGTTGGAACCACGACGAAGCCGAATTTACCGTCGAGAAGGATAAATCCCCCGTTGCGAGCCTCAAGGAATACGCCACCAAGCATTTCGGAGACAAAGCCGACGAATTCCTCAAGCTTTATCCCGGCGACACTGACGAACAAGCTCTTCGTTCGCTAAAAGATGCCGCAGGCGATCAATTCATCGCCTTTTCCACCTGGCGCTGGCTGGAGGCGCAAAGGAAGACCGGAAAATCGCACACCTTCCGCTATCGGTTTGACCAGTCCCATCCTGCTGATCCCAAACGTCCCCCCGACGCCGGCGCCTATCATTCCGCGGAGATCGAATACGTCTTTGGCCAACTCGATCCAGAGAATTGGATCAGCTGGCGCCCCGAAGATCGCGACCTCACCGAAGCCATGCAGACCTACTGGTCGAACTTCGCCAAGGCCGGCGATCCGAACGGTCCCCCCAGCCTTTCGGGGGGTGCGAGCACATTGCCGCATTGGCCGGTTTACGACGGCGACAGCGGATACCTGGTGCTCCACCTGGACGCCCAAATCAAGGCCGAGAAGGATTCGCTGCGGGACCGCTACTTGTTCCTGGAAGCCCAAGCGCAAGCTAAACAAGCTAAATAGGAATGCAAGCCAGCAATGAACAAGTCGTCGGGCGCTTCGGTCGCAGGGCCGCGCTGGAGCCAAGGAAATCCGCGACCGCCGACGACAAAGGTCTTTCGTTCAGGTGGTTGAAAATGGCTCGAGGCAGGCTGACAGCGCAATAAGTCCTTTGCACCCAAACACTTGCAGGAAATGGCCCCGTAAGCCCTTCATCTACAGCACATACGCAAGCACGCGGGTGCCACACCCACAGTTCCTACCACCAATGCAAAACCGTGTGGCCGATCATATAGCCCAGGCCGAAGACAGCTGACAAGACTACGCCTGACCACAGGAGCAACCCCACAAACGCCCAAGCCAGTTCCTTTTTGTCGCTTGTCGGGCCCGACAAGGCTCCGGGACGTGAGCCCTGCGATCCGTTCTGGCGCGGTTCTACGTCCATGAAGGTGACTCTGCCGATTCAAACGGGTGGGCGAGCACTTGCTGTTTTTGCGCCTGGATCAATTCCCAGGTTCTCTGCAGCAGCTCTTCAAATTCGTCGTCGGACAATTGGCGTTGTGCCAAGTGCGGCTGACTTACAGTTGCCATATTGCGGTCCCCCTTGGCCCTCAGCGCTTCGAGGCAAACTGGCGCAAAGAGCCGCCATAGGGAAAAGCAAGCGAATCGCCAGTCGCATCGAGCGGACAAGGCGTAGATCAATAGCGGTAACTATCAGAAAGCAAAGGCACGCTTGAGGGCCAGTCCAGCGTAGGCCGGTTAAAAAATATTTATCGTCTCCGATTAGTTACAGTACTAGGGGAACTTCGATTCCAAAAGGTAGCGAACTTTGGCACGTCGAGAGCGACAGGTCAGCGTTGTGCCCTCTTGCAACGGCTTCATGTGTATCCGGACGCGATTGGAACGGTCAGCTAGGCAGCTACACGGTGGTGGTTTGAGGCGAACGCTTAACGTGGAGGTAGCTGCGCATGGCTGCTACTCCGTCGGCCGTGTTGGCACGGCCGTAGCCGATGCGAAAGCGGTCGGCCGGTGTAGCTCCCAAGTCGGACTTATACACACTTCCCGGCAGTAGCAGGACTCCGGCGTTCTCGACCAGATCGGCCGCGAAAGCCTCCACGCCCTCGGATCCCAGATAACGCGGGAACCCGATGCTTCCCCCGTCTGGAGTGGACCACTCAAACAAGTGTGCGTGCTCTCGAAAGAAGGCCTCAAGGATTGGCAGGTTGCGGGCAATCAGAGAGCGGTTGCGAGCCAGGATCTGCTGGCGGGCCTTCAGCGCGATGGTCGTCAATAGTTCGCTGGGCGCTGGACTGCAAATCGAGGTGTAGTGCTTGACGCGCTCCATGCGTTGCAACAGGGAGACGTCTTTGCTCGCGATCCATCCGAGCCGCAGGCCCGGCAAGCCGTAGGCCTTGGACATTACCCCGAGAGACAAACCCTTTTTGTAGAGGTCGGCGACCTGCGGCAGCGTCATCTCCGGCCGGCGCTCCAACAGGCGATAGACTTCGTCGCTAAAAAGATAAATTCCACGCTCGTGGCAAATCGAGATCAGGGAGTCCAAGGTTTGCCGCGAAATCACTTTGCCTGTCGGATTGTGGGGGAAATTGATGCACATCACGCGGGTAGCGGGCCGGATTGCGTAGCGCACCTGATCCAGATCCAGTTCCCAGTTTCGCTGCGGGTCCAGCGCGATGCCGGTTGTAGGGCAGAGACTGAGCGGTACGGATTCCACCGACTGGTAGTTGGGTATGACGGTGATGGCGTGGTCGTCGGGACCCAGCAACGCGTGCATCGCGGCGAAAATGCCTTCCTGCGCGCCTACGAAAGTGAGGACTTGATCGGAAGTCACGCTGTCATACGTTGAGGCAATGGTCTCGCGCAGCGTTGGCGCACCCCAGGTTTCGGTATAACCGAGGTAAAGCTGGTCCCACGCGGCGCGATCGGACGCGTCAGCCATTTCCAACAGTTCGGACAGGGTGATGGACTGCATGTCCGAGGCGCACAGGTGATAGCGGGCGGTGAATTCCCACTTGCTGAGGAAAACCTCGAGAGCGAAAGGACGAAGCGGCTGCATGAGCAGAAGTATAGCTCAGCGGAGAGAAAGCAAAACGGCGCGTCCAATGTTGAGGACGCGCCATTTTGGTGTGGAAAGTTGTGTCTGGACCTTGCCGACTCGATTTAGAAGTCGAGGCGGAGGAAGACTTGGCCGGTGCGGCTGCCGCCGAAATCGGAGCCACGGGCTGCGGAGATGGTGCCGAAGCCCGGGCTAGCGATGTTCAGGTTGAAGTCTCCGTCCTTGTCGGACAGGTTCGGGTGATTCAATACGTTAGTGAAGCTGGCGCCGGCCTTCAGGTGAATGCGTTCAGTGAAGGCAAATTCCTTCGAGAGACCGGTCGAGAGGTTGACGACACCAGGTCCGGTGATCGAGCCGACATGAGCGTTGCCGAAGCGGCCGATCGGCAAGGGTCCGCCAGACGTACCTACGTTGCAAGCAGTGCCGGGAGCCCAACCGGAACCCCCCGGGCAGGTGAATGCAGCAGGATTGATCCAGGAATTCGCATTCTGGTTGCTGGGTACGGCGCTGACGCCGGAAACACGATCGGGAAATTGATCGCGGCCGTCGATCGTCCCGGAACCTGTGCCGGAGGGGTCGCCCCCGCCAAAGAACGGAGTCACGAAGGCGCCGCTTTGCAACAGGAAGATACTCGAGAGGCGCCAGCCGCCCAAAATCGTGTTGACCGGCGTGCTCCAGTTGCGGCCGAACGAGCGAGTGCGGCCAAAGGGCAGGTCGTACAGCGCAGTGGTGATCCAGCGGTGACGGCGGGTGCCGTAGACTTCGCCGTAGTCGAGGCTGCGATCGAAATAATAGGTGGCACGGGAGCCGCCGTTTTCATCGGCGAAGGCTTGCTGGTGGGCCTGATTGTCGGCGGTGTTCTTTGCCAGCGTGTAGGTGGAGTTGAAGGACAGGCCGTTACGGAAACGACGATTGGCCTCGAGCTGAAATGCGTTGTAGAGAGAATTGGCGCTGCTCGCGCGGTTGTTGATGATGCCCCAGTTGGGGAAAGGCCGATCAGTAAGAGGTCGATCGGTGGCGGCCACGGTGTCCGAGTAGCTCATGTCGTTGTAGCTGGGCGCCCAGACCAGGTGATTCACGCGCATGCCGATGTACGAACCGCGCAAGCTGACGCCACCCATGAACTCGTGGTCGACCGAAAGATTCCACTGATAGGCGAGCGGGTCGTGAAAGTGGATATCGTTAGCGGTGCCGAAATAATCGGTGCCGAATTGTGGCGAGCCATAGCCACTACCACCTGCAGTGATTGCTGGCCATTGATACGCCGGACCGGTTGCGGTCACTGAGTTGAGGAAATTCTGCGTGCCGGCTTGGAGCGTGCCAGTGAGCGCGTAGAAAATGGCGCCAAGAGTGGTGATGTTGTACATGCCTACGCCACCACGAATGGCGGTCTTGTCGTTGCTGAAAGGACGGTAAGCGAAGCCGAGTCGCGGCATGAAGCGCGTTTTGTCCGCGGTGCGCAAACCGGCCGGCAACCCTGCCTGACTGTTAGAGAGGACCGGAGCGCATGGAACACCATTGACCTCCGGACCTTGTGTTGAGCCGAGTGTCGGGCAGGCATTCATGCTGGCAAGGAAGTTTGGATTGAGGATGGAGGAAAAGCCGTCGGGATAGACGACGGCGCCGGAGCGGGCAACCGAAGGATCAAAGTTGCCGATGTTGCCGCCGGCATCGGTGTATCCGGGATGGAACTCGTAGCGCAGGCCGAGAGACAGCGTGAGGCGGGAGCTGAGCTGGAAAGTATCCTGGGCGAAGAAGTTGTAGTAGATGGAGCTGCCGTTGTTGTCCTGAGTGACGCTGTCAAGGAAGGTGTTGCTGGGAATGCCGAGCAGGAAATCGGCGAATTCGTTGCCGGTGAACAGGGCGGGCTGAAACTCAAACGTGCCGTAGTTGTCCGCACCTTCAAAGCTGAGCGGAGAAACCGACTGGATGTGGCGAATGTCGAGGCCGAACTTCATGGTGTGGCGGCCTTTGATCCAACTCACGGTGTCGGTGTACTCGTAAACATTGGATTTGTTGATGCCGCTAAGGCGATTGACGTTGAGGCTTTCGACGGTGTTGAAGTCGAGTTCGGGGATGCCGTTGAAGAAAAGATTGTTGTTGCCGATGGTATCGATACCCAGTCCCTGCGTAAAGCTTTTGCCGTCGAAGGGATTGGTAGTGCCGTTGTTGTTGCGCGTGAAGCCGAAACGAAATTCGTTGATCAGATTTGGCTTGATGCTGTAGCTGGCGGAGACAACGAACATGCGGTATTGGTCGATGAAATTCTTGGAAGGAACGAGCAGCTTGGTTGGTTGCGCCTGCGAGATATTTTTCCACGAATAACGGCCGAAGAATTGCCACTTCTTGCCGATGTACTGGTCTCCGCGAATGTCAAATTGGTTGGAGGTGTAGCTGTTGTCGACGTTGGCGATGTAGTTTTTGTCGCCGGTGAAGAGGTTGGGATCGCCGACATTCGGCAGCGGATACAGCGAGAGAAGCTCCTGCGATATCGCGCTCGTGCTGGGCAATTGATAGCCGTACGAGCCGCCATTAGGATTGTTGAGCGGCGCGACGTGGTTGCCTTCGCCATCGAATACATTTGAGAAATCACCGTTGCGCATCGCTTGCGTCGGGACGGTATTCTGAATCGTGGCACCAAGAGGAAATCGGAAGCCCTCGTAGGTGCCGTAGAAGAACGTGCGGTTGTGGCCGTTGTAAAGATGCGGAATCCAGACAGGGCCGCCGCCGCTGACGCCGAAGTCATTCCCGATCTTTTCCGGCTTCTCGGTCTGGCCGAAAGCAGTGGCGTCCAGAGCGCGATTCTGGTGATACCAGAACAACGAGCCGTGATAGTCGTTCGTGCCGCTCTTGGTGATAGAGGTAATCGCGCCGGGCTGACCAAACTCCGCGTTGTTGCCAACGCCGTCGACGCGAAGTTCAGTGATGGTTTCTGCGGAAGGCCATGCATCGGAAAGCGGATTATTGCTGCCAGAGTTCTGCGTCGTGATGCCGTCGACCGAAGTCTCCGACATAAATGGCAGACCGCCCTGAACGGAATATTTCCCATCACTATCGGGTTGAACACCGGGCAAGCTCTGGACGATCTTCAGAGGCGAAGTGCTGCCCGCGGCGCGATAGTTGGCGGGAAGGTCGAGTACGTTTTGCGAATCGAAGCTGGCAGTGATCGCAGGAGTCTCGGAGTTGATGGCATTGGCGACGTCGCTGACTTCCACGACTTCCGCGCGAGTGCCAACGGCGAGATTGAAGTCTTCGCGGATTTCTCCGCGCGAGAGAAGTTCGACGTCGGTGTGCGCTTCGGCTTTGAAGCCGTCTTTCTGCACCTCAATGCGATAATGGCCGGGCTTGAGGTCGGGCACAAGGAAATTGCCGAATTCGTTGGTGGTGACCAGGCGCGTCGCGCCTTCTTCCACGCTAGAGATTTTTACGTCGGCACCGGGAATCACACTGCCGGTGGAATCCTTAACCGTGCCTAGGATCGTGCCCTGCGTGGACTGCGCGCGTGCGGTCGTGACGGCGAGCGCAAGACAGCAGAGGCAAACGAAAATTCGGATGTGGCGGAGATAGCTCATCACAAAGACTCCTTTCGTGGAGTTTCCGTCTTGATCGAAGGCGCAGCCGAGACGAATGTTTCAAGGAAGCGGTGTGCACTTACACGCAGAGCAGCTTGTCGAACTGAAAGTTGCTCGTTCTAACAGGGTCCCGACACTCGAAAGGGCAAACGCCTTCGCGACGTGGGCGAAGTAGAACAGCCAAAAATGACTGTGTTGTGAATGCGCGGTAGGAGAAGGATTAAATGAGCTTTGTTTGGACAGAGAGAAACGCGAAGAGAAAAGCTTAACGCAGAGCGCAGGAAGAAGCGCATAGAGGTCACGGAGAGGTTTAGGCGAGATTTGATTTTGCTCGGTCACGGCGTGCGCCGTTTTTTTAGTGAGGAAGTACGTCGGCGATGGGTTTGCCGGCTTTGGTGACGTCGGCGGCGTAATCTTCGCCAAGGAACGCAGCTAGCGTGGCCGCAATTTGGCTTTGCGCGACCCCGGAAACGTTGGAACGCTCGCCCAAAGCCTGGGTGTCAGGGCCCAGAAATGCCATCCAGATGTATTTGGAGTCGGGGATCTTTGCGCCGTGGCTTTTCCAGTTACGCGGAGCTTTGCCACGGCCGTGGTCAGGAGAAAAAATCAGAGTTGTGTTGCCTTGATATTCGGGCAGGGATTGCGCGAGATCCCACAACGCTTTCAGATAGCCGTCAACGCGATGGGCGGAGTCGAGATAGTCGGTGTACTGGCCGCCGTGGGCCCAGTCGTCGGTTTCGCCGAGGGAAAGATAGAGGACACGGGGCTTGTTGGCTTTGATGTACTCGACTGCGGTGTAAAACGGAATGGCGTCGAAGGGTTCGTCGCCCCAGACGTGCGGAAATTCGGACTTGAGATTGTTGAGGAGGTCGAGTTTCGGCGTCACCGCAATGCTGGTGAATGGCTCGTAACCGGCGTTAGCGGTGATATGCGACCTGTCGGGATTAACCACCGCCGAAATCACATCCCAGGCTCCGAAGACCGCGATGTCACCCTGGAAGGACGGGCGATTCTTGAGCCATTCGAGGACGGTGACGTTGGGATTGGGAATCTTGTCGTTGCTGTTGATGCGGGCATCGTCGGGAAAACCGCAGAGTGTTTCGTTGTAGCCGGGATAGGAAAAAAACATGTGATTGGTAACGTAGGCGTCGGATTTTTTGTCGCGATTGCCAAAGATCTGGCCCTGCTTAGCGACGACGTGCCAGACAAAGGGCATGAGAGCTGCGCGGCGGGCTTGCGGATCGTCGCGCCAGTAGGCTTTTTTCAGTGCGGAGGGATCCTGAACTTTTCCGTTTTGCTTGTTCATCAGCGAGAGCTCGGCACCGTTGAACACTTCCTGCCAGCGCAGGCCGTCGGTCATCACAAAGATGACGTGCTGGGTTTTGTGGTCGGAGGAGACCTGGGCTTGAAGCGGCACAGCAGCAATCAATGAGAACAAAGCCAGCGACAGGATCAAATGACACAAGGAATTCACGGATTCACCTTGATATTCAGATGGCAAAGCGGAATCGAGCCCGCCAAGCACACTATCAGAGTCGAGTGCGCGGGGATAACCAATCTCCACAAAGCGATTCGACCGAGGATCTGGAGAGGAGGATTTCACAGAAATGATTCGGAAAGATTGCGGAAGTGTTACGGAAAGAAGAAGTCCTGCCGACGACGATGATCACCGAGCTGTCGTGGGTGCCGGCGTTTAGGTAAGTGGCAGGGCGCGCCGCTCCGGCGTCAGGACAAGCTAAAGCGACGCCCCTACATTTTCGGAGGTGTCGTAAACGCGATTGGCCGGGCGGAGGTGATGCCTTTGCCTTCGGTGATGCTGATGAATTGATTGGGTTGGATGTTGGCAATAGATTCCTTGTGACCGTTAGGCCAGGCGATTTCAAGACTGACGATTTTTCCGGCTTCCGGCTTGCCCAGTCCGAAGGTCAGCGGCAGTTCGCTCTGAGACAAATAGCTCGAGCCGGTCTTGACCATGGCCGTGAGATGCGCGCCTTTGTTGGTTTTCATCGCAATTTTCGCGCCGATGGCGTCACGATTCGATTTTGCAGCGACATTTCCGACGGCTCTGACGCGCAGCATATCGTTCTGATTGCCGTTGTCGTTGCGCAACAGACGAGCCGGACCATTGTTCACGCTAATGGCCAAGTCCAGATCGCCATCGTTGTCGTAGTCGGCATAAGCGGCGCCGCGAGCAACCACCGCCTTTTGCAGCGCGCGCCCGAGTTTTCCGGAAACGTCTTCAAACTTATTGCCGCCTTTATTGCGATAGATGCCCGCGGGCTGCGCATATTTTACCGTCGGCTGCACAACGCTGATGTCGTCGGACACGTGACCGTTCGCGGCAAAGACGTCGAGCAAACCGTCCAGATCGTAGTCGAAGAAAAACGCGCCGAAGGTCAGCGCCGGGCTGGTCATCTGACCCAGGCCTGAAGCAGGCGCGGCGTCGGTGAACAGGCCGGTACCGTCGGCGCGATACAGCGCCATGCTCTCATTGGTGAAATTGCCGATCACGATGCTTTGGCGCCCGGATTGATCATAGTCGCCCGCATCAGTGCCCATTCCGGCTCGTACTCGGCCGGATTCACTCAGCGCCACTCCGGCGAGAATAGCCACATCCGTGAAGGTGCCGTTGTGATTGTTGCGGTACAGCTTGTTCGCTTCAGTGTCGTTGGAAACGAACAAGTCCAGCCAGCCATCGTTGTCGTAGTCGATCAGCGCTGCGCCGAGTGATTTGCAGGTGGGATCGTATAGCCCGGCGCGCTTGGTGACATTCTCAAATGTGCCATCGCCCTTGTTGTGGAAGAGCGTTGCGCTCTCACCCTTGTAGGTTTGCGGCGTGCAGTAGGATTTGTTTTTGTTGTCGAGCGTGCAGTATTGATCTTTTTCGATGGACCATTCGATGTAGTGGGTGACGAAAAGGTCAAGCTTGCCATCGTTGTCGTAATCGAACCAGACGGCGCTGGCGGAGAAGCCCGCGTCGGCCACTCCGGCTTTCGAGGTGACGTCAGCGAATTTGCCGTTGCCCAGATTGCGGTAAAGATGATTGGAGCCGACGGTGGTGAGGTAGAGATCGTCGAAGCCGTCGTTGTCGTAGTCGCCGACGGCACAGCCGAGGCCGTAGGTTTCCACCGCGAGTCCGGCTTGTTTGGTGACGTCGGTGAACGTGCCGTCGTGATTATTGTGATACAGCGCGGGCAACGATTTCTCGCCGGAACCGTGCCCGGGCCAGTTCATGGAGTTCACGAAAAAAATGTCTTGCCAGCCGTCGTTGTCGTAGTCGATGAAACACACGCCGCTCCCCATGGTTTCGGGGAGATATTTTTTGCCGAAGGCGCCGGTGTTGTGCTTGAAGCGAATGCCAGACTGCGCCGTAACATCGGTGAATTCGATGGGGCCAGCGGGCCGCGAGGCTTCGGCGGCGGTGCTGGTGCTACCGGTCGTTGTCGCCGCCGCGGAGGGAATTGGTGACGGCGATTCCGGCGGCCCTGGCACGGCCGGTGGAGCAGGTACCGCGACTTTTGCGGGCGATGGCACTTCGGGCGGCTTCGGCGGCGGCTGGTTGCAGCTAATGGTGAAGCACGATGCAGCGATCAGCAGACAGATCGAGAGGTTGCGTTTGTCGATCAATAAGGCAAGTCCCTTATTTTCGCGCATCAGACCGGTGCAACGACCGTGGTCGGCCGGCGCGATTCGAAGCAGATGTCGATGAGCATCGCCGTCGGACCAACCAGGAAAAGCGCGTAGAACGGCGCATATACCACCTGATTGAGCCGCAGGATCATTTCCACAACTGCTACGAGGAATACGACGACGCACTGCCAGAATTTCTTGCGCACGGTGGTCTTGGGATCGGTCACCATGAAAAAGATGAAGAGCTGATACATCGGGCCGGTGAGCGGCGCAATTTCGGATTGCCATGGGCTGCCGGTGATCCAACTGCGCATAAACGCGAAGGCGATGAATGAGGTGACGTATGTGGCGGTGATGTGGAAGCGGCGGACCCGGTAGATGATCACGGAGCCGAGACACCAGATCACGATCATGGGCAGTAGGTAGTTGCCCCACTGGATACTCAATGTGGCGACCGTTTCAGGCGCAAGGAAGAGCAGCACGGAAATACCGAAGTTCGAAGGATTCCACATGTGGCGGCCCTTCACGCGCAGGACATACTTCGACATGATCGAAACGACCGCGCAAAGCAAATAGGGCCACACGGCCGGAGAGCGCACCAGGATGCCCACGCTGATCCCGCTGATGTACGCGCTGGCGAGATTCGGGAATTTGCCGGTGAAGATGCGGCCGAGAATCAGCTCGGCGAGCAGGGCGGCGACAATGGCGATGCCGGTCTTTTTGTAGCTCTCGAGAATCCCGAACGAGAGATGGCCGGCCAGCAATATGCAGGTAATAAACGCGGGAGCGAGATAGCGATTTTCAGGGCTGAAAAATCGCTTCCACGAAGCCTGCGGCACCGACGGAGGCGGCGCGGACATCACGCCAGCGGCTGCGTCACTCATGCGGGCTCCTTGATTTTGTGAAGTTGCACGGCGGCGGGCTTGTCGATGGTTTGCGTTTTCCCGGAGGGCCAACGGATCACGGCTTTTTCGATTTGCGGGAATTTGCCGAGTCCGAAATGCAGGCGACGCTGATTCTGCGCGGCGAAGCCCGTGCCGCCGGAGACTTCCTGAATCTGATGCTGGCCGTTCCAGAACAGCGTAACTTGCGCGCCGATCGCGCTGCGATTGCTCGCGGTGCCTTCCAGTTCAAACTCGATCCACTGATTTTCCGGCGTGACATTATTTTTGTAGATCAGCAGGGGGCCGCGCTCATTCGCCACGACGACATCGAGCACTCCGCGATTCCACAGGTCGGCCACCGCCACGGAACGGCCGTCGTAGGTGTCGGTTATCCCGACGGCTTGCGCGACGTTCACGAATTTCCCGGCGCCATCGTTCAGCCACAGCCGCTTGGGCTGGTAGCCCGAAAGGCTACGACCTTCCATTGCCGGCCAGTTTTTGGCGTCGTTGATGATCATGCTGTGGCCGCCGGCGATTTTCGAAAAGTCATACCAGTAACTTTTGTTGCGATCGAGCGAGACGTAGCCGTTGGTGAGATAGAGATCGAG
>Ga0157378_10000057_pt1 | contig 96589 bp, 82 predicted proteins | sample M65metaG_FD_115309 | JGI IMG/M metagenome (GOLD analysis project Ga0157378, IMG submission 115309) | Miscanthus rhizosphere microbial communities from Kellogg Biological Station, Michigan, USA - M6-5 metaG | ecosystem: Host-associated > Plants > Roots > Rhizosphere > Soil | place: USA: Michigan...
AAGCTTGAAGCTTTTTTGGTCTCCCGCTCAGAGGGGGCACAAAAGTGGGCACAATCGGCAAATTCTGAGCAACGAAAACCTCAGTGAAGATGGTAGGTAAAGCTATGAAACAAAAGAATGGCTCCTCAGGTAGGACTCGAACCTACAACCCTCCGGTTAACAGCCGGATGCTCTGCCATTGAGCTACTGAGGAGTGTGGTAGTGCGGGATTGTCCTTTTAATAATAGCATCGATGCCGCAAGCAGGGAATCGGACAGCCTGATTGGGAAACGCAGGGAAGGCTCTACTCGCGACAACCGTGGCCCGGCAAATGTTCCACGGCGCACCACGTGGTGCGCAGGATTTGTTCAACTCCGCGCGTGAGAGAATCGTTTATTCATGCCGAAGACTAGCCTGCGTACAGCCAGTTTTGCCGAGTCCGTTATTCGTGGAATGACACGCCTTGCGGACCAGTGCGGTGCAATCAATCTCTCCCAAGGGTTCCCTGATTTTCATCCACCGCAAGCAGCCCTCGATGCGCTCGAGCGTATCTCCCGGGAAGGACCACATCAATACGCAGTCACATGGGGCGCTCCAAACTTTCGAGCTGCCCTCGCGCGTAAGCAGTCGCGTTTCATGGGGCTGCCTCTCGATCCAGACGACAATATCGTGGTCACATGTGGCAGCACCGAAGCCATGATGGTTGCCATGATGACTGCCTGCAATCCCGGGGACAAGGTCATTGTGTTTTCGCCGTTCTACGAGAACTATGCAGCTGATGCAATCCTTTGCGGCGCCGTCCCTATCCATGTTGAGCTTCGACCGCCAGAATTTTCATTTGATGTGGAGGAATTGCGGCGAGCCTTTGAACAGGGGGCGACGGCGCTAGTGCTGTGCAACCCGTCGAATCCGTCAGGAAAAGTATTCACGCGCAAAGAATTGCAGGTTATTGCTAACCTGGCGGAGGAGTTCGATGCCTTCGTGCTTACGGACGAAGTTTACGAACACATCATCTATGCTCCGCACCAGCACACCTATTTTGCCTCTCTACCAGGGATGTTCAACCGAACTCTCTCCTGCAGTTCCCTCTCAAAGACCTTTTCAATGACGGGATGGCGCCTAGGTTATGTGATCGCCTCGCCGATAGTGATCAATGAAGCCCGCAAAGTGCACGACTTTCTAACCGTTGGGGCTGCGGCCCCCCTGCAGGAGGCTGCGGTAGCGGCCTTAGAGCTTCCCGACAGCTACTACAACGAACTGCAGCGGCTCTACACCGAAAAGCGAACGATGTTCCTCGAGCATCTAGAAGCCGCTGGCCTACGCTACACCGAGCCACAAGGAGCCTACTATGTCATGGTGGACATCTCGGAATTCGGGTGGAAGAGTGATGTGGCGTTTTGTGAATGGATGGCCAAGGAAGTGAGTATCGCGGTCGTGCCGGGATCAAGTTTCTTCCACGAAAAGGTAAATCACTTAATCAGATTTCATTTCGCGAAGCGCGCAGAAACACTTGCCGCCGCGGGCGAACGTCTGCTTCATCTCCGAAGCAAGCTCGCATCTGCCGTGGCAATGTGACGATGCCCCGCCTCTCAAGTTCCCGTGGAGGGCATCCATATGGATTCACTGTCTTTGTTGAACTGCGACCGGTTCCTCAATCTTGATACTACCGTTACTGCCCGCGGTAACCCTGATCTTTCTCCCCTGCTTCAGGTAGAGCGCAAGCACATCCGGGCGTGACCACTCCAGGTCCCAGCCGTTCTCGATTGCCACCAGTGCGTAGTCTCCCGGCACCACTTCATTCAGTGTGAACGTTCCATCGAAATCCGTCTGATCTCGGCGAAAGAGATCCGCGTGTGCGTTCAAATTATCAGGTACCAGTACCACCATCGCTCCCGGAAAAGGTTTGTCGTTGCGTTTTACGATGCCTTCAAGCTTCGCCTGTCCTCGAACTAGAGCGACCGCAATTTCAGCCATGGTTCCTGTGCCCAGTTCAACCGTCGATCCCGCCAGTTCGCCACCCGTCACAGATACATGGGACACCGCGTAACGACCACGGTTGTCCCAACCGACGACTTCGTAGCGCCCCGCGGCAACGCCCTTCAGGTGTGCTACTCCCCTTGAGTCGCAGCGGTCCCAATACCGCAAGATCCCTCGGGGCACACGCAGTCCTACGTAGACTTGCCCGAGAGCGGGGTTTTGGCCCGCTACCTGCGCAGCAATGCTTACGCCACCGAGTGGTTCAGCAGAAGTGGCATCGATTTCTTGGCCTTCAGTGATTGCACCCAAATCACGGACCGTGCTCTCACCTTCTACGCCAGCGATTGAGAGCTGGTATTTTCCCTGGGGCAGTCCCGAAAGCTCCCATGATCCCTCGTCCGTTCGTTGCTGGTTGACCTGAACACCACGAGTCTCACCTCCTAAACCAATCTCCTGCACCTGGGGGACTGTGTCCTTTGGAACACGTATAAGAAAGCGCTTCGAAGGTACTGGTGCAAGGTGGACGTCAGCCTGCACGCGATCGCTTGCCTGCACCTGAATCGGGGTCGCCGAATCAGGATCAGTGGTATCGCCGAAATAGCTCGTTGGATAGGCGCTGTCCAATTCGGGATCGACTTGCGTCGGGGGATCGTCCTTCATGTCGGATGTAGGTGCTGGCGTACGGACGGCATACCAAGGTTCCGCTCGCACCGCAATAAAGTAAGTGCCGGGCAGCACCGGCCCTAGTTCGTAGGCCCCGAGGTCGTCTGAATTGTCAACACGGTTCTGCTGCACTTGGCTGGTACCTTCCTCGTGAGCCACTCGGTACAACATGACGTTGGCATGCCGTACCGGGTCGCCGTTCTCATCGAGCACCTTGCCAAAAATGTAAGCGTTGGGTGGTAAGCGCAAAACGAGGTGCTCAGTATCGAGCCCAGCATCGGTGACGATGGCGGTGGAGAAAACCTCGTGTTGGTCATAGCTGCGTGTTAGATATCCGCGTTTTGCACCTTGAAGCGAATATTTGCCCGCCGGCAATCCAGAAAAGGAGAAGCTACCATCTTCCGAGGAAAACAGTGAAAAGGGCCTTCCAAGATTCTTCACGTTCGCAAGAACAACCCTGGCACGTGAAAGCGGATGACCATCGGTGCTGCTTACGACTGTTCCCGAGATTCGGTATGTCCCCCCGCTTGTTGTTTGACCTTCGCATCCCAGCACGAGGGCAGCGATAAAGGTCAGAACGAAAGCTGATTTTTGTCTTTCGGGAGCCAACATTCGTTCTCAATCTCCTTGGATCAATTGAAGTTGCAAATGCTCGCTTTGCCCGGGCACCAGGTTGAGGACTTGCCCTTGAGTCTCATAGACGCGCATGGCTACCGGATCTCGATAGGGCAGGCGGGGTTTCGGATGGGCAAAAGCCAGCACCCGGTAAGCACCGGGCGCCATCGGCACGGACGCGAAATTGCCGTCAGGCATAACCGCGATTTCCTGAAACGTTCCATTACTGTCAGGAAGAGGCACGCAGTAGACGCGGGCGGGCGATTGGCTTGGCACAATGGAGCGTCGGCGAGGTAGAGAATCTCCGTTCGCCTTGATGTCCGAGACTGCCCCTGAAATCTGTGCCATGTCATCGCGCATGGTGATGTCGATTTGTGGAGGGGAACTGGACGCCACGACCAAGGGACGATGCAGTAGGTCCACTCCACCGGAATTCATCGACTGGATATACCCCCGGTACGTGTTGAACCGAACCCAGTATGCTCCCGGCGGCACGTTGTCGATCAGAAGAGACTCGTCCGGTCGGGAAAGGATGGGCCTAAGCGATGGTCTTCCAAGTTGTGAAAAATCCCCCACTGGTTCAAGAGACACGTGCAAGTACACTCTTGGGCCACTCAGCTTGAAACTTTGTTTCCCGTTGCTCCAGATTGATTGGTTGTTCCATTCCGAATTGAATTCCTCTTGCACGCTAATAGGGATCGCACCGTCGGCTCCGAGAGTCAGGCTTGGGGAATCAACCTCATGCCCGGAAATCGTGAAAGTGGCCTCTCCACTGACAGACAGCGGCGCGAAAGCGTGCGCCTGGATTCTGAATGTGCCATTTGGCAGTAATCCTTCGATCCTGTGAGTCGAGGGGTTGTAGCCGAGAGAATATCCTGGTCCGGGTTGGGTCTCCGCCAAGACACTGATGTTGAGGCCGGGAGTGTTCTCAGCATTCAACACCGGCAACCTTACCCAGTAATAAGGTTGGCGCGCCAGAGGGATGTCGGCTTGGAGTTTTTGGCCTGCACTCAAAGTAATGGCAGTTCCAGACGCGAAGTCCGGGACTCCGGGAAAGTACGAAGGAGGGAAGCCATACGCCTGGCTTCCGGGGACCGGGCTCTCCAGATCGCTGTCGAGCATTTCTTGAGTCATTACCTTGTATTCGCCCGGAGCGAGCTCGGCAAAGCGGTACTCGCCGCTAGAATTCGTATGAGTTGTTTGGGAAGGGGTCCACCGCCACAAGCCTTCCTGGACCTGACGCTGGAATAACTGGACATTCATTCCAACCGCAGGTTCATTAGACTTAGTTAGGACACGCCCATGAATAATTCCTTCTGGAATCAGAGCAATAGCAATGACGAGATCGGGAGGGACGAGCGTTTGAGTTCCATCGGGGTCCTGCAAGAATCCTGGCTTTCGCGCTAAGAACGTGGTTGTCCCGCCGACTCCGGTGCCAACCTTAAAGATCCCTTGGGGAGATTCGTCCCTTAGAACCTTGAACTGAAAACGACCATCGTCGCCGGTGAGCGCCGCCATCCGGTTGTCAGGAGAGAAGACAAGCGCCCTCGAGATAGGCTCGCGCGTCAGCTTGTTTACCACTACCCCGGTGACATTCAGTAAGTTGGGATTACCTTCGGGAATGCTTTGAGACCATGTATAGATGTGTGCGGCAGATATAATGCAAAGCAGCAGCAGCACACAACGGCGCGCGTTGAAATACATGAGCCTCAGGCGGTGAACGACTATGTCAAATGAGGGCACGTGGCTCGGTTTTGTGAACCTGTTACTCGGGGAAGACCCCATCCTAGTAGTAGAAGCAGAACTCTTACCCCCGAGTTGCCGCTTGGGTGTGCACTTTTAGCATTTCCATCGCGGGGCGGTGTCTGGTGACATCCCTCATCAATCCCCTCTGTTCAGGAATGTCATGGAAATCATCGCTCGGTGGCCGATTCTCATTGCATTAGTCGTCTTTCTCAGTAACGCATGGGCGCAAACTTACAAGTATCCTTTCCAAAACCCGAACAACCCGATCGAAGAGCGCGTCAACAACATCCTTTCACTGATGACTTTGGACGAGAAGATCGCGGCACTCGGCACGGACCCGAGTGTGCCAAGACTTGGTATCGTGGGCTCATCCCACATTGAAGGCCTGCACGGAGTCGCGCTTGGCGGCCCGGGAGGCTGGGGCGGTCGCGGCCTTCAGCCTTTGCCGACCACGCAGTTTCCCCAGTCCGTCGGTTTGGGCGAGACCTGGGATCCCGAATTAGTCCGGCAGGCGGCCGCAGTCGAAGCGTACGAAGCCCGCTACACCTTCAATACGGATGATCAGTTTACGACCAACTACCGGGGCGAGCGTCATCGTCGGGTCGGCATTGTCGTGCGCGCCCCGAATGCGGACTTGGCCAGAGACCCTCGTTGGGGACGCAGCGAAGAGTCATTTGGTGAGGACCCATTCCTAACCGGGACAATGGCTGCAGCTTTCGCTCACGGTCTGCGGGGCGACAATCCGAAGTATTGGATGGCTGCCTCGCTCATGAAGCATTTTCTTGCCAATAGCAATGAGAACGGACGCGACGGGTCTTCCTCCGACTTCGACGATCGCCTGCTGCGTGAGTACTACTCCGTGCCATTCCGCATGGGAGTGCTCCAGGGAGGCTCACGCGCTTACATGGCCTCCTATAACGCATGGAATGGTACTCCAATGACAGTTAATCCCATTCTGAAGGACATCACCATGCGCGAGTGGGGACTAGACGGAATTATCTGCACCGATGCCGGAGGATTGACCAACACGGTAACGAAACACAAGTATTACGGGGACATCAATCAAGCGTCCGCGGGTGCTATTCATGCCGGCATCAACCAGTTTCTGGATCGGTATCGGGATGGCGTGAAAGCCGCGCTCGATGGCAAGCTCATTAACCTTGCCGAGATCGACGACAACCTGCGCGGTGTTTACCGGGTGATGATCCGCCTCGGGTTGCTTGATCCTCCCGAAATCGTGCCTTACAACAAAATCAAAGGCGAACAGCCGGTTTGGGACAATCCTGAGCACAAGGCGTTAGCGAGAAAGGTTACCCGGGAGTCCATCGTTCTCCTCAAGAACGAGAGCCATACCTTGCCGCTCGACAGGTCGAAACTGAAGAGGGTTGCTGTGATCGGACCGTATGCAGATATCGTCGCCCTCGACTGGTATAGCGGGACGCCAGGTTATTCCGTGAGCGCCCTCGAAGGAATCAAGAGCAAGCTGGGGAGCAACGTCAAAGTTGACTTCGCTCACGACAATACCGACGATGCTGCCGTGAAGATCGCGCGCGGTGCCGATGTGGCGATCGTTGTCGTCGGCAATCATCCCACTTGCAATGCGGGCTGGGCCAAATGTCCGCTGCCGAGTGACGGCAAAGAAGCGATCGATCGACAATCGATCACGCTTGAGCAAGAAGAGCTGGTGAAGCAGGTGTACGCCGTGAATCCGCAAACGGTGGTTGTATTGATCGCCAGTTTTCCGTTTGCAATTCAATGGACCGAGGATCATGTGCCCGCAATTCTTCATATGGCACACAACAGCCAAGAAGAAGGGAATGCGCTCGCGGATGCTCTGTTCGGCGACTACAACCCGGGCGGACGCCTGGTGACGACCTGGCCTGCCTCACTGGATCAGTTGCCCCCGATGATGGACTACAACCTGCGCCATGGCCGCACCTACATGTACTTCAAAGGGAAGCCGCTCTATCCCTTTGGGTATGGATTGAGCTATACCACGTTCGAGTACTCGAATTTGAGGGCCAGCTCTTCTCAAGTTGTGGCAAATGGTGAAGTCCGAATAACCGTGGATGTGCGGAACAGAGGTTCGCGGGCTGGCGACGAAGTCGTACAAATGTACGTCGCGCACATTGGATCGAAGGTAGAGCGGGCGCAGGAAGAATTGAAGGGATTTCAGCGTATCTCATTAGCTCCGGGGCAAAAGACTACCGTCAAGTTCATTCTCAAGGCAGCTGACCTTGCTTATTGGAATACCGACAGGGCTGGGTGGGATATCGAAGCCAATCAGGTCGATGTGAGGATTGGTAGCTCGTCTGCTGATATCAAGCTGAAGACCGCGGTGAGAGTTCGCCCCAGGGGAGAGTAGAGGGCTACTTTAGTGCGCGGAATCGTCCGCGTCGATATGGTAGTTGTCGATTGTGTTGATGCTGGAGTCGAGGGTTCCGACCACCTTGACTTTTTGCCCGGCGAATTGTTCCACCCCCGCCTGGTACAGCAGGTGGTACACATTTTCACCCGAGCGAAGCACCCACTCGCCGCCGCGCCGCACACAAGCCTTTGAACATGACGCGGCGTCGGTTCCCAATGTGCGTCGCTTAATCATTTCTTCGTGCGAACGGCTCAATGAGTGCACATTCATCGCACATTGGGAATCGGAGATTTCGCCGAAAAAAGATGTCCTTTGGGTGCCTCCGGTGGCAGACGCCAATAGCAAGAGTGGGGCAAACAGCGTCACGAACGGCTTCATACGAACTCCTCTACTTTGCGGCTGGTTGCGATACAAGCAGCGTAAAACCCATGTCCTCGTGCATATCGCTGCAGATGACGATACACACAGCCGTGTATCGCCCCGGCTGAATTGGTGCGGTGACTTCCAAATCTTGGGTCCCGGGGTGCAGGTAAAACCTCCAGCCCGGTACGATGTTTTCATCCTTGTCGAGTAGGGCGAGCCCGTGCACACTGCCGTCGCGCGCAACCTGCTTGGCGCGGATTGCAGTAATCCGCAAAACCAGGTGCTCGCCCGGAGAGACCTCAAGCATAGACGCGACTTTGCCACCCAGCCTGTACTTGCTATCCTTGTCGGCCGTCAGCTCAATCACCCGTGGCGCGATCGGGCCGACTTGGGCGACGGCAAGTAGGGAAAAGCTGATAAGCCAGACACCTGTCGCATTCCTGACTCGGCTCAACATTAGTGCGTCACGTAATACACCACGTACCTCATGTCCTCATCGGTCAGCATGCCCCGAACCCGCATGTGTCGAACGGCAGTTGCCATAATTCGTGGTTGAAATTTGTGTGGGGATTGATGGCAGCGTCCGCAGTTGATGCGAAACCGCTTCTCGCCCTCCGCGATCCATCGCGGATTTACGGGATTCGCCGAAGCTTGTGCGGATTGCGTCACTGGAGCCGGTGCTTCAGCAGCTGACCCGGCATAGGCGACCCCGGCGGTGATGGTTGCTGCGAGAATGATCGTGTGCAGAAGCTTCATCTTGTCGGCCCCAATGGAATGATGAACCGGTACGTCATCCCTACTGTCCAGATGTTGCCGTTGCCTGAGGCCGTGAAGGTACGACCATAGCTTGCGAGCCCCTTCCAACCGTCAGTGAGGTAGTAGTTCAAGCCAAACTCAGTGCGTTTGGTGTCAACGGCTGGTAGATCCGGATTGATGCCCGCCAGAGTGCCGGTTTGAAACGTTTGGCTTCGGACGACCACTTGCGTACGGCGCCAGAGAGCAGCGCCAGCATTCCGAAAACGATACGCGCCCTCCACCCAAAGCCCGCTACCTTCTTCGCGAGAATATGCACCTTCGGCGCGGAGATCGAAGGCGAGACGCACCGGTTGCCATTGCAAGTAGGATCCAAAACGGTTGAACCGTGAATCCTGCAACTGATGTTGCTCGCTCACTCCAATTTCAAGCCGCCGATGCGGGAAGAAGAGGCCGGCACGAATTCCAGCATGGCGCTCCGATTCGAAATGATCGATGGTGGACAGGGCGGAAAAATATGCAGCGTAATTCAGGGTCACGCTCTTGGTGAGGCTTACACCGCCGCGCACCATCAATCCATTGTCGCTTCCAGTTCCAATCGGGTAGATCAACGGATCCGTTTGCGTGTTTCGTATCCAGTTCGGATAAAGCCGCTCATTGAAAATGTTGAATGGGGTGAGGAATCGTCCGACCGTAAACGTGACGTACTTGTTCCCGATGTAATCGAATTCCGCGTACTCAAAAGACTTCTCGACCGCTCCCGTGAAGTCGCCAGAATTTCCGTTGCGCCGGACGAAATCGCCCTCGAACTCCGCACGCGACTCAAAGATCAGATTGCGGTTCACGGGCACAAGCAAGACTGGAGAAATGATAGAGACCATTACAGGATTCCCGGAGTCCCAAGTGGGCACAAAGGCCGCGCCACCGGACAAGACCGGCACCGGTTTTGTCTCTTCTGCGGCTGGCCGAAGCTCTGCATCGTCTTGAGCGGTTCCGAGCGGAGTCAAGCCGATGCAAACCACAGCCACGAAGCACAATTTGGCAAGTGCTTGGTTCATTCGGTTTGCATATTCTGTCCGGGACTTGCATTTGATTTGTAATGCTCGTGTCACGAGCCATTACGGCGGTAATAGGGCCGGGCAGTAATAGTTACTTGGAGGGTCGCCCGCCAGGCAGGCGCTGAAGAATAAGGAGAGAGGACGGGACCTCTCTCCTAGGGGAGTTCTAGCCTCGGGTGCGGGTGGCGGTGGTCGATACGCCAAGTTTCCGCAGTCGGTCCCGCGCCTGAAGTGCTTCATTGGATCGTGGGTATCGTTGCACAACGTGGCGAAGAGCCGCGATACCTCCATCCTTGTCTCCTGACTCAATCAGGGCAAATCCTTTCTTGAGTTCGGCGGAAGCCGCCTTATTGCCGTCAGGAAAGCTCTGCAGCACTTGGTCGTAATTTTTTACGGCGTCCGGGTACTTGCCCGCGTGGAAATCCATTTCCGCGAGATAGAAATACGCGTTTCCGGCAAGGTCAGTGTTTGGATAGTTCTTGACGTAGTCGTTAAACTCCTGCCGTGCCACGTCAGCATTCCCGCCGTTGTAGTCGCGAAGGGCATTGTTGTAGAGGACGTCGGGGGGCAGAGCCGCCATTGCCTCCTTTTGCTGTTGGGCAGCGGCAGCTTGCTGGTTGGCCTGCGCGGCAAGCGTCTGCTGCGCCGCCTGCATGTCTTCCAGTTGCTTGGTAACCTTGCCAAGCCGCGCCTTCAACTCGTCGAGGCTGTCGTTTAATGCCTGCAATTGCCCCGACAATTGGTCGACGCGATTGCTGGAGTCGCTCTGCTCCTTCTGCAGCGCCGTCTGCATACCGGTGATCGCGGTGGTCACCTTGTTGATGCTGTCGGTGTTCTGGTCCATCAGGTGACGGAACACGCCCATGCGCTCATCGAGGGACTGTTGTATTTGCGTGAGCTGAGTTTGCAGGTTCTGCACCTGGGTCTGCAGTTCAACGATTTCACGACTAACGGCCCAGGCAGGGCTGCTGCCAACCATCGCAACAGCCAGAAAAAGCACGAAAAAACGGATGTTCAGGTTCTTCATGTCTATTCCTAAGATGCGGAAAAATACCTTTTAGAGAGTGCAACAGATTGCGCTTCTTTAGGTCAAGTTTACCGCAGGGCACCTGTTGGTGAGCTTGGTGCGGGTTTGTAGGAAGGCCAACAGCTCAGAGATAGCTTAACCACGTCCAGTCCCGATGCTGCCGCTTGTATTCCATGAACCAGCGGCATGGTAGGTACAAGATCGCCAGAACCAGGAACCAGATTCCGTAAATAAAGGGCAGGCCATGTCCGTATCCCGCTGGCACGCCTAGCACGAACATGGCTCCATGCCACAACCAAGACACCGGTTGGTGGAATAATTGGGCCACGACAACGGCCAGCAGGTGGATGAGATAAATGTGCAGGACGTAATAGAAGAGAGGTACCCGGCCATAGACCAGCAGGATTCGTCCCAGCCCGCGCTCGGCCTTAATCCCGTCAAACAACGCCAGCAGCGTTAGCGATGGTCCAAGCGTCATCAGCAAGTAGTGCAATGAGGGCGGATACTTCAGCGTATTGAAGAAGGAGATGATGGTCAGGGTGGTGGTGGGCTGCACGCTCCATGGTCCTGAGGAGACCGGAAAGCCATATCCCAGGTCAGCGACGCTGTTGCCGTAAAGATTGAGCCCGCGTAAGAGGAAGAAAAGCGCCGTCATCGAAAGCCCTAGTGCCAGGGTCCATTTACGACGGTCAGGCCGCTGCAACACCGTTCCGAAGGCATATCCTGTCGCCATCACTCCAACCCAGGGAATCAGCACATAGAGGTTCATGAAGGTGAAATGCGGCGTGACCTGGATGCCGCCGGGCACGTGGAGCATCATCCACAGCCATGAGAATTTCCCGAAGGATGCTGGACCGATGCTGTCCAGCAGGTTGTGGGTGGCGGCCATTACGAGGCCAAAAATACCCACCCAACGAACTGGCATTCGCACAAGCAATGCCATCGAGACCATGCTCCAGCCTAGAATCCAGATCACCCCAGCTGCAGGCCAGAATAGGAAAGTCCAGGCGAAGTCGACGATCGTGATTTCGAGCAAAACCAGCCAGAGTCCGCGAGTCAGAAAGAAGCGCGACACCTGCGACACGGTCTTCCCTCGCGTTGTTGCCAAATATGCGCCGGTTCCAGCCAAGAATGAAAATGTTGGAGCGCAAAAGTGAGTGACAAAGCGAGTGAAGAATAGCCAGCCGTAGGTGTGGCTCAGGTCCTCCGGCTCGAACCTGAGGTAGGTAAAGAAGTCCCGCGTGTGGTCGAGCGCCATCAGGACCATCACAAGGCCGCGGAGAACATCTACGGAGGCAAGCCGTGCGGTCTGAGTAGCCAGCAGGGTAACGCGGTCTTTTGCCGCCGCGACTGCCTGAGGAGAGGTCGCGATAGCCATTCAACCCTCACGAAGAGTTGAGAAAGTGTACCACGCGATATTTTTGGGATTGGTGGTCGTCGCGCTTCTTGCGGCAGCAGAAGGGTACGAGCTACTTAATATCCTTCATGGCCAGCATCGAACCGTAGTCCCTGCCAGACATCTCCACAGCCCTCGCCACTACGCCGTCGAAAGCATCCCGTAATTCAGGAAACTTCGTAAGAATCGCCTTCATGACGTTGGTGTTTTCCTGAAATGTCTGAGCCGTATCCGACACATCTTGGGTCAGATACTTAACGATCAAATTCAGGCTTTGATCGACCGGCAATACGAAAATTGCTGTCAGCTTATAGGCCTTTCCATTCGGACCTGCGAGTTGTGCCGTACTGCCATCGATCGGAAAGTCGTTCGGACGAACGGTCTGTTGCTCGTCGTAAATCTTGTCCGTGGAGAGCGTGTACATGAACGACAAGGGCATGGAGAGATCCCGAGCCTGCCAAAAGTACAGGAAGGCGTTGTGGGTCTGACCCTTGGCCTTGAAGTCCCGGGCCTTCTCGAGGAACCAGTTTGCATCATGCCCGAGCAGACGGTTTGGATGAAGGAAGAAGCCGCCAAGCTTCCAGTCATTCCCCTGTTGCTGAAGGATGAACGACAATGTGTAGGGATCCTTCGGGGTTTGGAAATCCAGCATAACAACGCCATAGGCCCCTGGTGGCAAATTGGGAATGACGAACTCCGCGCTCTTAGCAGCCTGCGGTCCGTTGAACACGCCACAAAGAAAATCTGCTCTCTCAATAGGGGCTGTACCCTCGGCCTTAAGCAGGAATGGAGACTGCGGGGTGGCGCGGACTCCGGCAAACTCTGACTGCTTTCCCTTGACGGTGTTTTCAATTCCGGCAAAGTTATTGGCGACCGCCGGAATCGAGTTTTGTCTGAGATTGGCTGTGTCCCCGCGCGTCACCATATCGAAGTACCGCATACCGGCGTTCTGGATTGCCGTGCGGGTTGCCGCGTCCATGTCATCCGCCGTAAAACATGTTTGTCCAATCGCTGGCAGTTCGCAGACGAAGAGAACAGCAACTAGGTAGAAGGCGGAAATAGCAGGGCGAAAATCCTTCATGGACAGACTTCCTTTGTTGGTAAACACGTAGATAGAATACCGGAAGTTAGATGCGAGTTCCCGAAAAGGGAAGAGCTGCCGGGAAAGAGGATCAACGTCAAACCCCATGATTCGACGAGCAGGGGAGGCTAGGCAGCTCCAGATGGACCTTTGCGAGCTCTCTTTAAACCGCTGTAAACAATGCGCATCTCTGGGGCATGATCCCTCGCGCGAACCAACCAGAGAGGTGCGCTCTACATCCAAGTTCCCGCTGAAATAGTGAGGAATCATTGGCATGGTGTGCAGGCTCGTTGCAGCTATAGGTCTGTTCTTTTCATTAATTTTGCTTTGCGCTTGTCAAGGTCTGGTTAAAGGGGTTTCGCAACTCACCGTCAATGTCGCCGGCCCGGGCTCCGGCACGGTCACCAGCAATCCACCGGGAATCAATTGCCCAGGTACCTGCTCGGCAACTTTCAGTGGCGTCTCGCAAGTAACGCTGACCGCCACCCCGGCAACAAGCTTTGGATTCGGCGGCTGGACTGGAAACTGCACGGGATCAAGTACGACCTGCACCGTCACGTTCGCTGGCAGCGACGTGACCGCGAACTTCACGGCGAGCCTGCAGAGCGTGAATCACATCATCTTCCTCTCCCAGGAGAATCGTTCCTTTGACAGCTACTTCGGAGCGATGCGCCAGTACTGGGCGGAGAGCGGAATCCCCGACCAGACTTTCGACGGCTTGGCGCAATTCAATCCAGCGGGTGATCCCAAGGCAGGCCCTGCTCCGACCAACCCGGGCTGCGATCCCGCATTCCCCTTTCCCAATAATCTCTACTGTCAGATCAACAGCAGCAGTCCTGCCATTCAGTCATTCCGTTTTCAATCTCTGTGCGTCGAGAATCCCAGCCCATCTTGGTCAGAATCTCATCGTGACTGGAACGTGAACGATCCAGTTTCGTCGCAGGCAACCTTGGACGGATTTGTCGATACCGCGGCCAATGATGCACGCCAGCACACTGACCGTACCGGAGCGCCGGCTCCCTACTTCGATACTGACGGAATCCGCGCCATGGGCTACTACGACCATAACGATCTCAACTACTACTATGCCCTGGCGTCCACATTTGCCACATCAGATAGCTGGTTCGCACCGGTGATGACACGCACTCCTCCGAACCGAGAATTCATGATTGCGGGAACGTCGAACGGCTACGTGTATCAGCGTGGCTCCAACCCGCCTTCGAACAGCGCTCTGATACCGGCCAAGACCATTTTTGAGGCATTGCAGAGCGCCGGCATCAGCTGGAAGATTTACGTGAACCCAGTCGGAACGAGTTGCCAGAACACTCCCACTGATGTTGCTTGCCTGGTGAGCCGCAGCTATCTGCATGATTTCACGTTTGGCGCCCAGATCAAGGCGAACCCCTCGCAGTACACCAACAACATCGTTCCTATTTCGCAGTTTTATACCGATGCTGTGAACGGCACGCTCCCGGCGGTTGCACAGATCGAGCCTGCTTCCTCTGCAGGTCTTGACGAGCATCCGACCGACAATGACCCGCTACCGGGGAATCCGGCGTGCTGTTCCGTCCAGGCGGGGGCAAATTACGTATCTACCTTGATCAACGCGGTCATGTGCGGGCAGAACAATGCGCCGCCCTCCGGAACGTGTACGCCCGGCTCAAGCTGGAAGGACTCGGTTTTCATTCTGACATTCGACGAACCCGGCGGATTCTACGATCACGTAGTCCCCCAGCCGGCGGTTAGTCCGGACGGGATTCCGCCGGTTGATTTGTTTCCCAACGACCCCTGCTTCGGAAATCCCAGCGCGGGTCCGAATTGCGATTTCACGATTACCGGTTACCGAGTGCCGCTCGTCGTAGTTTCGCCATTTACCAAGAAAAACTTCGTCTCCCACCAGGTACGGGACACGACCGCAATTCTGAAATTCATTGAGAAACGTTTTCAGCTCAGCGCCCTGACCAAGCGCGATGCTGCGCAGTCTGATATGGATGACCCCAGCACCGGTTTCTTCGATTTTACGAATACGCAATGGCAGGTGCCGCCGACAAATTTGCCGGCACAGGTCGTCTTGCCTCAATCGGCGTGCTTTTTGAACCCGCCGCCCACGTCGCCGTAGGTTTACTTCTTTGGCTTGCTTTTCCCAGGTAAGGCAGCGGGGTTCTCATGGGTGCGTTCGCGGAAGCCGCCTTTCATCCCACTTCCCAGGGTGACGCTTGATTCGCCGAACCTATCGCGCAATCGATCGGCGGCAGTAAGAGCCTGTTCCCACTTCTCCCGGGTGTGCCTGCCTAGCAAACTCGCCTGGGCGGGTCCATTGTCGAAGGATGACGCGTGGACCCCGAGCAACCGAACCTCTGATCCCGTGCGCCAGTTGGTGTGAAACAATTTGTGGATCTCGCGGTAGATTTCATTATCCAGTTGGGTGGGTTGTTCTAACGAGCGGGCGCGCGTAATGGTGGTGAAATCCTGGTAACGAAGTTTTAGCTGAATCGTGCGAGCATGCAGTTGTTGCTCGCGGAGTCGACGTCCAACCATTTCCGACAAGCGCATCAGCGTCGCTTCAATCTGAATGATGTTTGCCGTGTCGCGATCATAGGTGTGTTCATGACTGATCGACTTCGGGCCTTCGAACTCGCCGATCTCGCCTTCGAACCAGGCGCCTGCATCCTCGCCATTGGCCTTACCTCTGAGGGCAAGCCCCCATTTACCGAGGTGGTATTCGAGAAAGTCGTCCGCCAACGTCGCTATGTCGCCGACGGTTAAGATTCCAAGCTCGTGGAGTTTCTGCTCTGTAACTCTGCCGACGCCGGGGATTTCTCGAATGTCGAGCGGTGCAAGAAACTTAGCCTCCTGCCCTGGCATGGCGAACAGCACGCCATGAGGTTTGGCCTTACCTGAACAGACCTTTGCGACAAGCCGCGATTGACCGATCCCAATTGAGCAGTTGAGTTGCGTCAGTGCCTTCATCTTCTGGTGCAGTTTGTCTGCGGCGAGCAGGGGAGGCCCATGCAGGCGCTCAGTACCCGTCATGTCGAGGTAGGCTTCGTCGATCGAAACCATCTCAACCTTCGGAGAAAACGATTCCAGTACCTGGTGCACCTTGGCCGAGCACTCACGGTATCGGTCGGGATGACCATCCACGAAAACCGCCTGTGGGCACAGCCTTGCCGCCGTGCGCAGCGGCATCGCCGAATGAACGCCAAACCTCCGTGCCTCATAGGAAGCTGCCGAGACCACGCCGCGCTCGTCACGCTGCCCGCCGACAACAACCGGCTTGCCTTTCAGAGATGGATCGAACAACTCTTCCACGGAGACGAAGAAAGCGTCCATGTCGACATGAAAGACGGTTTTCGGAAGCGAAGACATGGGATAGCTTCAGACCATGATGGCTTGGGCGTGCTGTTGCCGCACTCGTTCGTACACGCGAATGTACTCCCGTCCTTCAACCTTCCACGAGAAGTCCTTCGCCATGCCATTTCGCATCAGCTTTTGCCACGAATCGCGATCGCGGTAGACGGTGAGTGCCTGATGGATGGTTCGCATCAGCGCGTCGCCCATGTATTCCTGGAATTTAAAGCCCGTACCCTTCTTGCTCCTAGCGTCCCAAAGGTCAATGGTGTCGTCGAGCCCGCCGGTTGCCCGCACGATGGGGACGGTGCCGTACTTAAGGCCATAGATTTGGGTCAATCCCGCAGGTTCGTAGCGAGAGGGCATGAGCAACATGTCCGAACCCGCAATGATCTTGTGTGCAAGAGCGTTGTCGTACGCAACTTTCACCCCGAATTTCTCAGGGACGCGGCGCACCAGGCGCATGAACATCTCTTCGTAGAGCCGGTCCCCGTTGCCCAACACTGCAAAGTGGATGTCCTCGAGTGCCAGCCGGTCAATGACCTGCCCGATCAGGTCAAAGCCCTTCTGTGCCGCAAAGCGAGACACGATCCCGACGAGCGGAGTCTCCTCGTCCTTTTCAGACAGGCCAAAACTGGTCAGCAGATCGCGCTTGCACTGCTGCTTGCCGGTCAGATCGTCGGGATTGTAGTGCGCGGCGATAAATCTGTCGCGTTGCGGATTCCACTCGTCGTAATCGACTCCGTTGGGGATGCCGGCAACCGTTTCTGCCCGGTCCTTCAGTACGCCTTCCAGGCCGAACCCAAATTCGGTCGTCTGGATTTCCTGTGCGTACTTGCGACTCACGGTGGTTACAAAATCTGAGTAAACGAGGGCTCCCTTCAGGAAGTTCACATTTCCGAAAAACTCCATCTTGCTAATGGTGAACAAGTCCCAAGGCAGCGTAAGCAGAGGCAGGATCTCTGGAGGAAATAAGCCCTGGTACCCGATGTTGTGGATCGTGAACACGGTTCCCACGGCACGAAGTGCCGGGTCTTCCGAGTACTGTGTCTTAAGCAGAACGGGGACCAGAGCCGACTGCCAATCATGGCAATGAAAGATATCGGGAACACCAAGGACCTTCGAACATTCCAACACGGCTCGGCAGAACAAGGCGAACCGCTCTGCATTGTCGGGAAAATCGCCGGAAGCAGTGCCGTAGAGGCCGTCCCGATCAAAGAATGGCGGGTATTCTACGAAGAAAAACCGTACGCCTGGATACCCGGTCCCTTCCACAATAGAACAAAATCGGTAGCGATCATCAAACGGGATGGTAATGCTCTGAACAACCGTGCGCTCATCCGGTACACGCGTGAGGCGGTAACGCGGCGAAAACACACTAATCTGATGGCCAGCCGCGGCCAACGCACGCGGCAGAGCTCCAACAACGTCGGCTAATCCGCCAGTCTTAGAGAAGGGAACGCATTCGGAAGCAACGAACGCGATGTGCATGGGGGGCCGCCGGTCTTCGACTATGATAGCGTGTTACGTTTCGGTCGGGTCACAGTCTAACTGGCAGGGCGAACGAGGGTCAATGAAGACATCCAGCGCGCGAGTGCCCCGCAGGAAACCGAGGCTGGGGCAGCATTTCCTGAAAGACGTATCTGCTGCGGCACGTATTGTTGACGCTCTGGGGGACGTTTCAAGGAGCACCGTCCTTGAGATCGGGCCGGGTGGCGGTGCGCTCACTTCCATGCTGGTCAAGCGCGCTCGACGTGTGATCGCAGTGGAAACCGACCGCGTCCTGGCCGCGCAACTCCGGATGAATTTTTCGCTCACTCCGAACATCGAAGTCATTGAAGGGGACATTCTTGCGATTGATCTCGACACTCTGTTCGGTCCTCGCCCCGGGAGCACCCGCCCGGGCATGGAACAGGCGCCGGAGCGTGTGCGGGTTCTGGGCAATCTGCCCTACTACATTACCTCGGATATTCTGCTGCGGCTTTTTCAGTATCGGAAATATTTCGAGTTGCTCGTCCTGATGGTGCAGAAGGAAGTTGCCGATCGGCTGGCCGCCGAGCCGGGGTCGAGGGAATACGGACTGCTTTCGGCGACAACCCAGCTCTATACCAGCGTGGATCAGTTGTTCACCGTGCCTCCCGGGGCGTTTGTGCCGCCGCCGAAGGTTCATTCGGCAGTAGTGAGGCTCACGCCTTCGCAGCGGCTCGATCAACTTGCCGTGGAGGAAGGCGAGTTCATGCGATTCCTGAAGCTCTCGTTCGGCCAGAAACGTAAGACCCTTTGGAACAACCTCAAGACGCGTTATGCATCCGAAGACCTCACGCGGGCCATGCTACGTGCGAAAATCAAGCCTTCGGTCAGGGCCGAAGCGCTTTCGCTAGAGCAAAATGCCAAGCTGTTTCTCGCGCTGACGCGACCCGCGGTCGCACAAGTTAGTTGAGGAGGACACATGGTGCGGGAATCTGTAGTCGCGGGAAAGTTCTACCCTGCCAATCCCGACGTCCTTCGCTCCGATCTCTCGTCCTATCTTTCGCCCTCGCACGAGCGGGTTTTTGCCATCGGCTGTGTTGCTCCCCATGCCGGCTACATATACTCGGGAAGGGTTGCAGGCGCGGTTTTCTCCTCGATCCAGATTCCCACCAGATGCATCGTGATTTGTCCTAACCACACCGGTCGCGGGCATCCGTTGGCAGTAATGGCCGAAGGGAAGTGGAGTACCCCGCTTGGAGAAGTGGCAATTGACACGGACCTAGCTGCGCGCCTCCTGAAATCGTGCCCCGCGCTTGCTGACGACGCTGCTGCTCACCGCTTCGAGCATGCTATTGAGGTCGAGTTACCTTTTCTGCAGACGCTCTGCCCGGACCTGCAGATCGTGCCTGTCGCGGTTGGGACGTCGCGTCTGGTTTTGCTGGAGGAGTTGGGGGCGGCTGTAGCGGATGTCGTGCGATCTTCGCCCAGGGAAGTCTTGATGGTAGCCTCAAGCGACATGAATCACTACGAGGACGACGAAACGACCCGGATGAAAGACCACAAGGCGATCAGGACCATTCTCGACCTGGACCCGCAGGGACTCTACCAGACGGTGATAAACGAGAGTATCAGCATGTGCGGGTTCGGACCTGCTGTTGCCATGCTGACAGCCGCCAAGCTCTTGGGAGCGACCAAGGCAGAACTGGTACAGTACGCAACCTCGGCCGAGACTTCCGGCGACAAAGAGATGTGTGTAGGCTATGCGGGGATTGTAGTCAGATAGGTGTCTATTTCCCGACGGCGTCCAGTAAGCGAATGGCTCTGGCGCGCGTCATGCGCATCACCGACTGATCATTAGCGATCTGTTTCAGGAGCGGCGCGATGGCCTCGAGGTCTCCCAAAGTTTTCGTACGTTGACGCTCTTCCATCTGCTTCAAATCATCATCCAGGGCGAGCTTTTGATATTTGTGAAACCAAGTCAGGCGACGGCCGTATTCGAGAACGGTTGAGAGATCCTGAAGAATGCTCGTGATCTGCTGCACGGCGGGATCTAACGAATAGTTATAGGTTGCAGACGTGTTGTGCGAGTCGTCCTTGTAAATCAAAGTCTTCTTGCCCATGTTGGCGATCCTGGCGTTACCGGAATCGACTGTCCCGCTGAAATAATTCGCCTTCTTGGCGAGCTCGAAAATATCCTGCCGCGTTTTCTGGGAGATCGAAAACTCGAAGGGCGTGGTGTCATCGTTGGTGCTGTTCCCCAGGTCTCCGTTGGAGACATAGGCGGCGTGTCCATCGCTTTGAACCGTGATCTCGTAATGAGCAGGGTTCGAGTGCGGGAAGTCGAACTGGAATTGGACCGTCGCCGCGGGGCTTGCATCCGCCCCGAATGACAGCACAGATGCAAGCAGCAGGAACGATGCGACTCGGAAGCCATTTTGTCTCATGGATAAGAATTATGCCAAAACAACTGCGTTATCGGCCGGCCGCCTGACGTCGTAGTGTGGCGGCTGTATGAAGGTCACAGATTGCGATCGCCAGCGCGTCGGCTGCGTCCGCGGGCTGGGGAATCTCCTCCAGACGAAGCAATCGGGCGACCATCAATTGTACCTGCTGCTTTTCAGCTTTTCCGTAACCGACCACCGCCGATTTGATGCTAAGCGGCGCGAATTCCGCTACCGGCAATCCTTTAGAAGCTGCCGCAAGCATGGCAACTCCTCGCGCCTGGCCCAGTTTCAAGGCGGACTTTACATTTACCGCGTAGAACACATCTTCAATGGCCACCTGATCCGGCCGATGTTCTTCGATGACGCGTGTCAGACTCTCAAAAATTGTCCGCAGCTTCTCTGCCATGTGGGCGTGGCGAACAAACGTAATACCGCCATAACTGATGCAGCGCAGCTCGTCGCGCGCATCGATTTCAACCACCCCGTAGCCGGTGCACTCAGTGCCGCAGTCAATTCCCAGGGCGCGCATCATCCAGAGTCTATCCCACAGGACTCGCTTTGACTCGCTTATATCGCGTTAACTGAATCAGTGCGTCCCGCGAGGCGTTTTCGTCTTTGTTCGCGCCTGCTGCGGATGATAATCTACCTTCTTTCGTGCTGCGAAGACTGCGCCGGTAGTGTACCCAGCATCCTTCGGGGTTCTGCAGCGGGAAAACACGCACTCATACAAAGGAGCAGAAATGAAAATTGGCGTATTGACCGGGGGAGGCGATTGCCCGGGGTTGAACGCTGTGATTCGCGCCGCGGTTCGCAAGGGAGCTTTTCACTATCATGATACCTTCGTCGGGTTTTTGGAGGGATGGCGCGGATTAGTCGAAGATAAGAGTATGCCGCTCGACCTGCACGCAGTCGCTGGAATTCTGCCCCGTGGCGGTACAATTCTGCGCACCTCCCGCACGAATCCTGCCAAGAAGGAAGGCGGTCTGGAAAAGTGCGAAGCGACCATCAAAAAACATGGTATCGATGCGCTCATCGCCATTGGCGGTGACGACACACTCGGAGTTGCCACCAAACTTGGCGCCCGGGGCGTAAAGGTTGTCGGCGTGCCCAAGACGATTGATAACGATCTTTCGGGAACGGACTTCACCTTCGGATTCGATACCGCCGTCAATATCGTTACAGAAGCCATAGATCGCGTTCACACCACCGCCGAAGCACACAACCGTGTCATGGTGGTGGAGGTCATGGGGCGCGATGCCGGCTGGATCGCCATTTACAGCGGCATCGCCGGCGGCGCCGACGTCATTCTCATTCCCGAGGAGCCGTTTGATGTCGACAAGGTGGCGGCAAAGATACGCCTCCGCCATGATCGCGGGCGCTATTTCAGCATTGTCGTGGTTGCGGAGGGTGCGAAATTCGCCGAGAAATCCGGCGCTCCCGTCACGATGGGCGGAGAGAAAGATGAGTTCGGACACGCTCGGCTCGGTGGCATCGGTAATGCCCTGGCTCAGGAAGTCGAGAAGCGCACGGGCTTTGAAACCCGCACGGTGGTTCTCGGGCACATTCAACGTGGGGGTTCGCCGACCGCGTTTGATCGCGTGCTTGCCACCCGCTACGGGCTGGGCGCAATCGATATGGTCCACCGGGGCGAGTTCGGTCGGATGGTCTCGTTGAAAGGGAACAAGATCACCTCAATTGCGCTTGCGGAGGCGACTTCAACCAATCGCAAAGTTGATCAGGAAATGATGGATGTAGCGCTTGGCATTCTGGAAGGCGAGGGAGAGTAGTTCGGCGCTTCTTTGAAGCTTTTGAACCCAAAACGCCTGCACCACTCTTCGCGGGTTTCGAGCAGTGGGGGCTTCAATCTGGGAGGCACATGCTGGGAGGCACATGCGAAACTTCATGATCGTCGTATTTGCGTTCGCTACGAGTCTTTCGTTAGTGGCCCAAGGAGCACCGCCGCAGGGTGGCGCAAACGAGCCCTACGCGATGGAGTACTACTACAAAACGCAGTGGGGCCATCAGCAAGAATTTTTACAGCTTTTCCTGAAGAATCATTATCCGCTGCTCAAGAAGGAAGCTGAAAGTGGACGCATTCTTACTGTCAAGATCGAGACGCCCGCAAATCACATGACTGAAGAGGCGCGCTGGGACTACCGCGTAACGATTCGTTTCAAGAATTCAACGGTGGCCACGACGGCGAACCCGGACGAGGAGAAAATAATTAAGCAACTCTGGCCTGATCAAGAGACTTATAAGAAAGAAGAGCAGCGCCGGTTCGAGATCCTGCTGTCACATTGGGATCTTCCGGTGAGTGACGTCACGCCCAGCAAATAAATAACGCGAAGCGCGCTTACGCCCCCTTCGCTCCCGGAAATTGCCAAGTTCCCTAGCGCCCAGAACCATCCCTCGCAACCAGCTGCGACATCAGCATAAAAAGGAAATGGCCAGTCATCCTGAGGACAACTGGCCACACACCCTCCGATAGAAACTACGGCTACTACATCTTCACGAACACGATCAACAGCGTGTAAATCGCGAGCGACTCGATGAACGCAAGTCCAATGATCAGCGCTGTCTGAATCGCTGAGCCCGCTGAAGGGTTCCGTGCGATACCTTCCGTGGCGGAGGCAGCAGCGCGACCTTGACCCAGTCCGCAGCCGGCGGACGCAATCGCCATCGCGATACCGGCCGCAACCGCGACCCAGTTCGTGCCGCCACCCGCCGCGCTGCCCTGCGCGAATGCAGGCATCGCGAAACAGAGGGCCGACATCACCATGAACACTTTGCTCATTACTTGTCTCATGCTTCTCTCCTATGAATTGCCGTCAGTAGGTGGTTGACGTTACCGTGCAAACGCCCTCACGCTGAGCGGACTGAGACTCGGTTTCGAGTCTCAAGTTTCCAGTTTCCAAATTGCGATTTGAAACCAGAAAATTGAAACCTGAACCTAATGTGCTTCCCCTACAGCCCCGCTCAAATACACTGTCGCCAACAGCACGAAAACGTAGGCTTGAATGAAAGCCACACCTAGATGCAAGCCGATGAACAAGACCGGAACCCCGATCGGTATGAGCGAGAAAAAGACCAAGATAACCATATCGCCGGCGAACATGTTCCCATACAGTCGGATGGTCAGTGATAACAACCGCGCGAGATGGCTGATGGGTTCCAGAAATAGCATCAGAATTCCGACAGGAATTCTGATGAAAATCGACATCTTCGGGTCCGAAGGCCCAAGGAAATGCTTCAGGTACCCGAAGCCGCTTTTTCGAATGCCGTGCGCGTGGTAGTAGATGAAGGCGCACAGGGCGCAGCCTAATGGAACGACTGCCGTTCCCGTCGGTGACTCGAGCCCCGGGATCAGCCCCAACAGATTCGAAAGCAAGATGAACAGACCGAGAGTCATCAGGAACGGTGTGAACCGCTCGCTGTGATGACCAATCACATCATGACTCTGGCCTTGAATGAAATTGTGAAGCCCCTCAAAAACGTGTTGCAGGCCGCCGGGACTCTCCACTGAAAGGCGCGACCGCACAACCAAGAAAAGCACGAGGAGGATGGCCATGACCGCAACTTCCATGGCAACGGCATTGGAAATCGGAGCCTGGAGATTTGTTGGGGTGACATGAAACACGCGCAGCAGCGCGTCCACAGGACCGGCGAAGAGGTGGTTCAGAACTCGCGTTAGGAAGAGTTGTTCAGGCATGAAATTCAGGGATTATTAGCCGGTTTCCGTCGCCGAGCAAGAAATGCTGAATCAGCGCCGACGGACCACTTTGTATGTCTCGTACCCCGCCTCGCACAACATTGCCGCTACGGGCAGGAACAGCCCCGCAAAGAATCCATAAAGGCTATCGCGGGAAACAATAAGTATAACAAACGCAGCGAGGGCCATCAAAAAGTAGCGCAGCAGGAAGGGCTGCACCACGCGCCGGCTCGGGGTCGCTGTTCCGGAGTGCGCCGCGGCGGCTGCGATCCCCGCGACCACCTTTTTCAGCCAATAAAAATTCAGGAAAGAAACCGCGCTACCCACTGCAAAACCCAGGGCAATCCGCCACCCTAGCATTGCTGAAGCGGTGACGATCGCCGCCGCTCCCAAGACGAGCATGAATTTGTGAATGCGTGCGAGCGCGCGGGAATAGAAATCGTTCGCAGGTGATTCACTCACGGGAGAATTGTAAACTCCTGGACGAAACGACCTCAGACTTTAGGAGGTCGGCGATTGTTCTTTGCTACCGTCCTGATCAACTCCACAAATCCCGCAACGATCCCAAAGAGTAGGCCCACGATATAGAGCCATTTGGTATGCAGCCACTTGTCGAGCATTACACCGATGAGCCAACCCACCAGGGTGGCAGCGGGGAACAGAAATGCCAGTTGGGCATAGTCTCCGACCTGCGCCCAACTAGTTTTGCTGGAGGAATCTCCCTTGGAGTGTTTTTGCTCTCCGCGGTCCGTGGTATCTGCAGCCATCTACTTGCTCCCCGAAACCCGACTGGCCTGGTAGCTTTCGATCAACTCGCGAATGCGGACGGCATCGCCCTTGCTGTGGCCGTGGCTGGTGATCGGTTCCGCGCCTCCGGTCGAGTCAATGCGGATTTCTGACCAAATCACACCCGTCCTAATTTCCACGGACGCGACCTGCGAAATGGCAATGCTTTCTTCGGTCGTCCCGAACAGGCGGGACTTCACCCGGCTCACATGCAGAGGAGTGACGACAATCCGTGTAGGGAAGATGTGATTGCCGCGTGTCCAACGGCTGGCCGAGAAGGTCGCGGAACTCGCGGATGGAGTGCTTGCGGTTTGTGTGGCCATTTCAGGCTCCGATGAAATCATACCGAAATTGAATCATTGAATCATCGGACGATTGCATCTTTTCAAGTCTAGCAATCGAACGATCCCGATGATTCTACGACTCAATCCTCTATAATCGCTGTTTTACGAACGAAAAGGCTTTCTCTTGGCTCTCGACGAAAACATATACCAACTGCGACTGGAAAAGCTGAAGCAGATTGAAGCGCTCGGGCAGCGTTCCTATCCGACGAAGTACGAATTCACGCATGCCATCCCACACATCCTCGCCGACTATTTATCCAAAAGCGGCGAGGAGCTTGAGGGTTCTCGCGTCAATGTGCGCGTAGCGGGCAGGATTATGGCCATTCGCCTGATGGGCAAAGCGGGATTTGCACACCTTCAACAGAATGGTTCTCGCCTCCAGATCTATGTAAAGAAAGATGCCGTGGGCGAGAAAGCATTCGAACTTTACAAACTGCTTGACCTTGGCGATCACGTCGGCGTGAGTGGATACCTGTTCCGCACGAGGACCGGCGAGCTGTCGGTCCACGTGGAGGAAATCACCTTCCTGTCTAAGGATTTACTGCCGCTCCCGGAGAAGTGGCACGGACTCACGGACGTCGAGCTGCGTTACCGGCAACGCTATGTCGATCTCGTGATGAATCCGGAAGTGCGCGACGTCTTCTTAAAGCGGGCCAAGTTGGTGCAATCCATGCGTCGTTTTCTCGATGCCCAGGGCTTCATCGAAGTCGAAACACCCATGATGCAGCCAATCGCCGGAGGTGCGGTAGCGAAACCGTTCATCACACACCACAACACCTTGGATATCGACCTCTACCTTCGGATCGCGCCGGAGCTATATCTGAAGCGGCTTACGGTTGGCGGATTCGATCGCGTGTATGAGATCAACCGCAACTTCCGCAACGAAGGCATTTCCACCCGTCACAACCCCGAGTTCACGATGCTCGAGTTTTATCAGGCTTACGCCGACTATCGCGTGGTGATGGATCTCACACAGAAGCTCATCACACAGGCAGTGATAGACGTAACCGGGGGCACGAAAACGAAGTGGGGTGACGGCGAGATCGACTGGTCCGAAGGAAACTGGCGTCGCCTAACCATGCGGGAGGCAATCATTCAAAACTGGCCTGACGCAGCCGGAGCAAAGCCGACGATGGCCGATTTTGTCGCGCACGATTCAGTCAAGGCGCTGGTCGAGCGCTTCAACTCCGGGCACTCGCACATGCCATACGATCCGAGTGAGCCGGCAGGGAAGACCATCGCTGCTCTGTTTGAAGCAGTCGCCGAGGAACAGCTTACGCAGCCGACCATCATTTACGAATTCCCTACGGCGATCTCACCGCTCTCGAAGCAAAAAGCCGACGAGCCAGACTGGACCGAGCGATGGGAGATCTACATTGGCCAAATGGAGATCTCAAATGGTTTCAGTGAACTGAACGATCCGGTTGATCAGCGCCGCCGCTTCGAGCAGCAACTCAAAGAGCGGGAGCGCGGCGACGAGGAAGCCCACCAGATGGACGAAGACTACATCCGCGCGCTTTCTTACGGTATGCCCCCGGCGGGTGGGGTTGGCGTGGGAATCGATCGCCTGACCATGCTACTCACCAACGCGCAGTCCATCCGTGACGTGATCCTATTTCCCCTGCTTCGGCCCGAGAAGAAGGCCGAGGCGGTAGGCTAGGCCATTTCTTGCGCGGTTTGGATCTTTTCGCTTGACTTTTGGGGTCCAACATACATACTAGTTGGTATGTTAACTGCGAGTCGATCCAACCCCCGGAAATCCGGCCCTGGCCGCGATCCTGAGCGAACCCGTGGCCGTTTGCTTGATGCCGGCTTCCAGGAGGTCTATGAGCGAGGGTATCAAGGCGCCGACCTGGACGCTGTCCTCGGAAGGGCAGGGGTGACCAAAGGGGCGCTGTATTACCACTTCGCGAACAAGGAAGCCCTGGGCCACGCCATCATCGAAGAGGTGATCGGCAAGTTGACCCGGGAGAAGTGGGTCATACCGCTCGAATCGGGGGACCCGATCGATACCCTGATCCACATAGTCGAGTCCACGGGCACCGAAACCTCGGAAATTCGTGGCGGATGTCCGTTCAATAATCTGTCGCAGGAGATGTCACCACTCGATGAGGGTTTTCGTAAACGCCTAGCAAAGATCCTGACTGACTGGCGGAATTCGATGGCAGGCGCATTCCGTCGAGGCCAGCACGAAGGCACCGTGAAGAAAAACATCAAACCTGACGACGAGGCCACATTCGTCATCGCTCTCTACGAAGGCTACATATCTTTGGCCAAGAATTCGCAGGATGCCAAGCTGCTGAAGTCCGGAAAGAAGCGGATGATGAGTTATCTGGACTCTCTGCGGGCCTAGTCGTTGTACCGCTTAACATACCAACCAGTTGGTATTTATAAAAGGCACCACTCATTCCGAGGTCTTCGATGTGCCCATTCTGCATTTCGGCGCTGACGATCATGGCCGCCAAAGCAGCAGTAACCGGCGGCGCGGCGATTTTGGCGAAGGTAGCTGTACACAAAGTGCGCAGAGGAAGTGAGACCCAGAATAGCGCGGCTCCCGTGTTAATCAAACTTTGGCTCGATAGGAGAACAACATGTCCGAAGCAACGCCCAGCAACGACCTGCAAAACCACGAAGTCGTGAGTCCCGAAGTCTGGCTAGAACGACGCAAACAGCTCCTCACCAAAGAGAAGGAACTTACGCGCTTGCGCGATGAAATCTCAGGCCAACGCCGCCAACTGCCCTGGGAAGAAGTCACCAAGCCCTACGTGTTCGAAGGCCAGAACGGCAACGAGACGCTGTCCGAACTATTCCTCAGCAAGACCCAGTTGATCGTCTACCACTTCATGTTCGGTCCGGGCTGGAGGGAAGGATGTGTCGGCTGCTCGTTTCTGGCCGATCATCTTGATGGGGCCTTGCAACATGTCCAACAGAAGGACATTGCAGTTGTCGTAGTCTCTCGCGCGCCGTTTGCAGAAATTGAAGCATTCAAGAAGCGCATGGGATGGAACTTCAAGTGGCTTTCCTCGAGTGGCAGCGAATTCAACTACGACTACCAGGTTTCGTTCAAGCCTGAGGAGGTTGCGAGCGGTAGCATTTACTACAACTACGAAAACCGCGGCGGCTCCTTTCTGAGCGAGGACATGTCGGGAACGAGCGTTTTTTATAAAGACGATTCCGGGAAGGTATTCCACACCTATTCTTCTTACGCTCGGGGAGGAGAGGAGTTGCTGGGATCCTACAGCCTGATCGACCTGACGCCCAAGGGCCGCCAGGAAAATGGTCCCACCTTCACTCTTGGGGATTGGGTTCGCCACCACGATCGCTATCAGGCATCTGGGTTCGTGGACCCTACCGGGCGCTACCGCGAAGCGACCGTTCAGGATCTGGTTGAGATAGTGGCGAGCTAGCTCGCAGTCTGACCTGGGCCACGACCAAGACCGAACCGTGGCCCCATCGCATTAATGCTGAATTTCGATGGAGACCAAGTCGCTCTCGGCCTTACCGCCGTCCCGATAGTTGATGCTTGCAGGAATATTCTTCCAGCCGCAGGAGAATTCGCCCGCGCCGATCACGGTGGTGGATTTAAAGTCGCGCACGCGAAGTTTTAATGTGTTTCGGCCATCGCTGACCGACACTGCTGCAGCCGGTGCTTGCGAGCAATCGACCGAGAGAATCCGGCCTTTAATGAATTTCACCGGGCGCTTGTCGGTGACTGGGGCCGGAGCCACGGACTTTCGAGGTTCGTCGCCTTCATCCGCCTCTGATTCCTCAACGTCTTTCGCCATCTTGTTGGCAGCCTGATTGCGCGCTTCCTGTTCCTCGGGAGACACGCCGTACTTCTTGAGGAACGGCAAGTCCTCCAAGTCCTTTGCGGCAGCCTTTGCGATTTGGGGATCATGACTATGCTGCAGGCGATCCAGAATGCCAGTTGCCTCGTCGAAGTTCTTCGCTGCAAGCAAGGCGCGCGCCAGCCGGAACTGATACGACTCGTCTCGCGGACTTAGTTGTACTGCGACCTTCATTGCCTCAACGGCACCATTGGCGCCGCCGCCCTCGAGCCGTGCCCAGCCCAGGATGTTGTAGCCCAGCGCGAATTCGCGAAACTCATCCAGCACGAATTGCAGGCTTTCCATCGTATTGGCCAAGCCCTGAATGTACTTACCCTTCTGGGTTCCCGAATGGTAAGCAGCCAGAGCGATTCCAAAATGCGACCAAGGATCGGAGTTGTTCAGCCCTAGTGCGGAGCGCAACTGTTCAAAGGCAGCTTTCGAGTCCCCCTTCTGGACATAAGCCCAGGACAGGGCCCGGTGTGCTACTGCGGTCTCAGTTTTGGGATCTTCCACGAGCGCCTGCAATTTCTGGATTGCTTCTTCGCGGTGTTCCGGCATGCGTAACTCCATTTCGGCCAGCAGAGCATCGGCCTCACGCGCCGGCAAGTCGCGCGAGCTGGCTGCGACCTCGTCAGCAGGAAACGGTAGCGGCGAGACTTGAACTGGTTCCGGCGTCGCCGGCGGGGTAGGCGCTTGCGCCTCCGCGAGGGATGTCTGGAGCGGCTTCAGGGAGTGGAAGTAATCCTTGACCTGCTGGTCCAATTGGGCGGGAGTTACCCCAAAAGCCTGTTGCACCGATTCGGCGAAGGGCGTGCGCTGGTTCTCGACTAGATCGAAATAGGTTCCCGCTTGCGTCAGCTTGTTTTGATTTAGCAGGTAGTGCATCAGAACCCACGACTGTGCATAAAAAAGCGTATGGTGTGTACCCTCGCGCCCATTGACTACCCGGTTGCGCATCTGCATCAAGTCGGCAAGGTTCAGCCACACCGGGTTGCTCAAGAGTTCGGTAAAAGACTTCAGCCCGGGGGCTTGTTCTGAATACGCTGGTTGACCCGGCCAGGCAAGCTCAGGATCGCTCCCCAACTGCGTGTTCTTATTGGTGAAGTAGAGCGATGCAAAATACTCTGCAAACCCTTCGTCAAACCAGGCTGCGGTCGGAGGATAGTTGTAATCGAGTAAGTAATGCGCAAGCGGGTGCTCGACTGCACGCCAGCTGTCTTCGACAGACGTATTTATAACGATGAACACACGCTCCTCGCCGCGGAGAAAGAACGCGGGAAGGCTAGTGCCCTGCGGTGCAAGTTGTGCGTAGGTACCCGGGTTCGCGAGCGCGAGGATCACAATCGGTTGCGACATGCGAACTTTTCTGCGCCCCAGGAGTTCGGAAAAAACCGATCGCATTTGCTCGAAGCGAGCAATCACCTCGTGACCCTTCTTTTGGCCGGCGTCGGTGACTACCTGGAAATGATCGGAGCTGATCAGTTGCCATTTTGGCTCAGCGGCATGCAGGGGGAAGCCTGACAAGAGAACAAGGCACGCGAAAAAGAAAGGAATGGGGCGATGAGCGAAACGCATCCAATGCCGCCGATGGGATGATCCTACCACGGCATCCCGATGGGTCGCGATTGGCTCTGCGTTCGAATCAGGATATCCAGGAGATTCGCAAGCTTCTTCGTGCGTCTTCCGCGTCCCTCCTGTTGACTTGGAACCGCGAACTCACGCCCCGACTCGAACCAGCTATTCCGCAAACTCTATTTGCGGTTCGACCGTGATCACGCCTGCCCTGTGCCCCATATCCAGCAGCCGAATGATGGCCTCTTTCCCGTCAGCACCATAGTCGAGCGTGCGTTCGTTCACATACATGCCGACGAAGCGGTCGGCCATCTGGGGATCGAGATCGCGTGCAAACTGCATGGCATAAGCGAGGGCCTGCTCGCGATGCTCTAGGGCGTATTGAATGCTGTTCCGAAGCGCCTGGGAAACGCTGGAAATCAACTCGTGCCCCAGGCTGCGGCGTATTGCATTTCCTCCCAGCGGCAGGGGAAGACCTGTCACTTGCTGCCACCACTTTCCTAGATCGACAATCCGATACAAACCCGACTTGTCATAGGTAAGCTGTCCTTCGTGGATGATGAGACCTGCTTCGTACTTGCCCCGCATAACAGCGGGGATGATCTCATCGAAAGGCACGACCTCGGTTTCAATTCCCGGAGAAAAAAGCTGCAGTGCGAGATAGGCGGTCGTGAGTTTGCCGGGAACCGCAATCCGAATTCCTTTGATCTCACCGGTCGAGAACGCGCGCGTGGCAACCACCATGGGACCATAGCCTTCGCCCACGCTTCCACCGCACGTCATGAGTGCATAGCGGCCCTGAATATACGGAAAGACGTGGAACGACACTGCCGTTACATCGTAGAGGCCATCGCCCTCCATCGCTTTTTGATTGAGCGACTGGATGTCGCAGAGCGTATGCGAGAACCGCAGGCCTGGCACTTGCACCTTGTTGGTGGCAAGTCCGTAGAACATGAAAGCGTCGTCAGAATCAGGGCTATGAGCGATCGTGATTTCGCGGATTTCAGCAGCTATTGTAGACAACGAAGTCTCCAGTGATCGAAATTCTATTCGTGCGGGAACACCCGACTCCAGGTCCTCACTGCGCCGGAGGCGAACATGACCTTGAGGACTTCGGCGAAGAGGAACCAGTACAGGCCGAGGGCGATTGCCTGTTGCAACGAGTGTGTCAGCGTGTACAGCCAACCCAGACCGCAAACAAAAAGCAGAATCTCGCCCGCTGTCGAAGCCAGCGCTGCGCGAGCAAAGCTCTGTTTCCCGCACGCAAAGATGTAACCGGTTAACGCAGCAACGAACGGGTAGGCCATGAGGTATCCACCGGTTGGTCCGACCAGTTGCGCGAGTCCCCCAGGGCCGGTGGGACTGAACACCGGCAGCCCGGACGAGCCTTCAATGAGATACAACGCGAGCGCTGCAAATCCCCGCCATGGACCCAACGCGAGCCCCACCAGGAGCACTGCAAAATTCTGAACCGTCAGAGGTACGGGTGTACCGGGAAGAGGAATATAAATTCGCGCGCATGCGGCGACGAGCAAACTCGCGCCTGCGATTACGGCAAGGTTCAAAACGTACTCAAGAACGCGGTTGCGCACTGCGGCTGTCTGGCTAGCAGAATGCAACATCTGTCCTCCTCAGTGCTGGGGTGGCTCGGTGGTCTGGTGTTCCGCTTGCCGCAGACGCTGGCGTACCCATATATACGCGGACAACGCGGCCCACAGAACCGCTCCGGCGGCGACTGCCACGATCAGATACCACCAGATCATCCGCACGATGACCTAGGATACCAAATGAAAACCCGGCGGAGCAGAACACCCCCGAGTTTTAAGGGTGCGAAGTCAGGGCACCAGTTCCATGCTCATGGTTGCACCCCCCATTGCCGGGAGCAAGGTTTCCACCTTCACGGGTTTGCGCGAGTCTTTTGCGATCCAGACGGTTTCCTTGTCGTTGCCGCCATCGGCAGATAAGATTTCGACTTTGTAACTGTCGAAGGTCCCCGCGTCGATCTTCACGTTCTCCGATCCGGCGACCTTGAGCGCCATCAGCTTCTCCTTCTGGCTCTGGACGTCGAAGTTACGGAAGTTGGTGGTATATCCCTCCGCGAGCGGCAGAGTGGCGATGCACTGAATGCTTCCTGGACCAGTAGCGAAAACTGGGCCGCTTAGATCCACGTTGATGGGCCGGTCCTGTCCATTCATGCTCATCGTCCCGCTGACTTTCTTGTCGGTGAATTCAAGCTTAATGTTCGTAGGACCCTGCACGGCAGTCTGCTTGCGGACGACCAGCGTATCCTTGTCGAGCACCGCAGAGCCGGTTATCTGTCCCATCGGCGTCCGCATGTTGTCGACCGCACTCCAAGCACCATTCTCCTCCTGGATGCTAGTGGTGATCGTCAACGGGATCTCTTGCGTGCCCATGGAGATTTTTGCTTTGTAGTTGTACGTGGCAGGCGCGAGCGGCACCGCGGGCTTGGGCAGTCCGATCGCGTTCGGGTCTACTTTCTTAGTCAGCACGACAGTTTTCGGATCGACTGTGATCTCGGCCAGGCGCTTCGTGGCCTCTGGGGAACCACCCTCTTGCGCTCGGCCGCCCAGATGTTTGGCGAGGAAGTTCTCTGCTGCGATGAACATGGCCAGTTCGTTGACCGGACGTGCAAAGCCGTGGCCCTCGTCCGGCGCCAGCAAATACTCGACAGGAAATCCACGATCACGCAGGGCGATCACAATTTGCTCAGCTTCCCGGCGATTCACGCGGGGGTCGTTAGCTCCCTGAATCACCAGCAGAGGCGTTTTGATCTTGTCGGCTTGGGTCAGAGGCGATCTCTCGACCAGCAAGGCTTTGCCCTCCGCCGTGCTGGGATCGCCCATACGCGCGTAAAGCATCTTTCGAATTTGCTCCCAATACGGCGGGAAAGAATCAAGCAGCGTGATCAGGTTGGAAGGCCCCACGATGTCAACTGCCGCTCGGTATAGATCGGGGGTGAAGGTTACGCCTGCTAAAGTCGCATATCCGCCGTAGGAGCCGCCGATGATGCCGATACGCTTGGGATCGGCGATGCCTTGGGCCATGAGATACTTCGCACCCCAGGTAATGTCGTCCTGCATTTTCTTTCCCCACTCGAGATTGCCCGCGTCAAGAAACTTTTTGCCGTATCCAGTGGAGCCGCGGAAGTTAGGCATAAGCACGGCATAGCCGCGATTCGCGAGAAACTGGGCAAGCGGGTTATATCCCCAACCATCGCGCCCCCACGGACCGCCATGGGGTAACATCAGGGTGGGAAGATTCTTGCCTGGAACTCCTTTGGGCAAAGTAAGGTAGGCGGGAATTTCCAGGCCGTCAGACGATAAATATGAGATCGCCTTCATCTCGGCCAAATTCTCTCGAGGCAGTTTTTCCCTGACCTTGAATTGCGGAATGAGGGTCCGCGTCTTGCGAACAAAGAGAAATGTCTGGCCCGGTTCGGTGTCACTCACGACAGTTACGAGCCACTTACTTTCATCGCGCGTCCGCGATACCACCAGCACCTCGAACTTTGGATAGGCAAATTTGTGCTCGATCCAGTGGACGTCGTCGCCGAAAGCTTTCTCCTTGTAATAGGTTTTTGTGCGCGCGGCGGTGTACCAGGTCTCAACGAGTTGATCCGTGGCCTCCGAAAATAGCGCTCCGGAAAAATCAACCTTGCCAAGTGGATCGGATTCCACTGTCTCCGCCTTGCCGGTTTGCAGATCAAAAAGCGCAAGCGAAATCAGATTGGCATCTTTGTTCGTCTGGATATAAACGCGCTGGGTGCCCGGCTGGAACTGCATCGGGCCGCAACTCTCAAACACGTTGCAGGAATAGACCTTGGTGAATTTATCGGGGTCGACCCGCAGAAATTCCGTATCGCCGTTTTCTGCGGAGCGAGTGGCCATTCGCAGATTGCCGTCCAGATCGAAAACCCATTGTGTAACTCGATCGGTGTTTTTGCGCACCAGCGTCTTTTCGCCGGTCGAAATCTTCAGTTTGTATAAATCGTGCCAGGCCTTGTCGCGATCATTCAAGCCCATATAGAGAATGTCAGGATCCTTTTTCGGCAGATCATATAGAAATACGCGCACTCCCTTAAGTCCGGTCAAATCGCGCGAGGGCGGCGCATCCGCGCCGGCCGCGGGTTTAGCCGAAGGGTCGACGGCGTAAATGTTGAAGTTCTCATCGCCGTCGTGGTCTTTCACGTACAGGATGTACTTGCTGTCGCGGCTCCAGAAGTATGCAGGTATCGGACGTTTGGTTTCCGTGGTCAAAAGGCGGGCCGCGCTGAACGGCTCGTTGACACCCTTGACATAAATATTGCGCGTGTCTTTCCACGGCTTGAGAAACGAAATGTAATTCCCATCGGGAGATATCTGGGCACCTGCGATTTCGGGGTCTCCGAAAAACAAGTCGCGGTCAATGATCGGTGGCAGACCGCCTGCTTTGGCTTTGCTTTGAGGGTTGAGTAGTACAGAAAGGAAGAATAACGAGTAGCAAAGCACGATGGCAGAGCGCTTCATGGCGAAACTCCTTTTGATTGATCCCGGGGAGCGATGACATTGTACGCTCGCTCAAACGATTGGGTGACAAAAGGGGGATGGGACTCTAGTAAGCAGTCAGTTCCGAGCCGCGCCCTGCTCCTTATTGGCCAGCCTGGTCTCCCATCACGGTCGCCGATGTTTCGACAGGGAAGTTTACCGAGCGGGAAATGAAACACAAGGAATGTGCTTTGTGGTGCAAGCCTTCCGCTTCAGCCAGCTTACTCGCTTCCGCGATGCGGACCTGTGGCTTCAAGGTAACGCCAGTAAACTCGCCAGATCCGTCCTGATTTTCTCGCATGACTCCCTCGGCACTGTCGCGGTACTCGAGCACCGTGATGTTGTTCACTGCGCACAAATGCAGGTACCAGAGCATGTGACACGAAGATAGGCTTGCAACCAGCAGTTCTTCCGGGTTGTAGCGGGTTTTATCGCCGCGGAACGTGGGATCGCTCGAAGCCGCAATCGGCGGCTTGCCATTCACCCGGACGACATGATCTCGCCGGTAGCTGGAGTAAGTCTTGGTGCCTTGGCCATCATTTCCGGTCCACTCCAGTTCGCATCGGTAGATGTGCGGCTTCAAAACTCTTCTCTCCAGGGAGATCTGAAGTTATTCATTTGCCGGACATCAGTTTTTCGATCTCATCCGGCGATTGCGGTAGGGATTCGGTCAGCCGAATCAGCTTTCCGTCTTTGTCCACGTAGAACATATCTTCGATTCGCACGCCAAGCTTCTCCTCCGGGATGTAGATGCCGGGTTCAATGGTAAAGACCATTCCGGGGGCAAGCGGCACGGAGTAATCGCCGGGATCATGGACATTCAACCCCACATAGTGGCCAAGTCCGTGAATGAAGTATTTGCCCAGCGGTGCACCGTGCAAATCCTTGCCGTGCGGGTTGATGTAGTTAAAGGCGGCGTCATAAATCGTATCGGGCTGCCCCTTAGCTATGCGCGACTTCCCTGACTGAAAGGCTGCGATAGCCGCTTTCTGGGCGCCCAGAACGATTTCGTAAATCTCACGCTGCCGAGCTGTAAATTTGCCGTTTGCTGGAACCGTGCGTGTGATGTCGGACGCATAGAGGGAATACTCTCCCGCGGCGTCCATCACCACCACATCATTATTCTGCAAAGTGCCTGAATTTTCCGAGTAGTGAAGAACCGTGGAATTGAAGCCGCTCCCAACGATGGGAGCATAGGCCGGGCGTTCGCATCCGCGCTTCCCCCACTCATACTGCAGAACCGACGAAATCTCGCGTTCGGTCACGCCTGGCTTGATATCGCGAATGGCGGCGAACTGCGCGGCAATCGAGGCCTCGGTTGCTTTTCGAATGAGCTCAACTTCACCGGCGTCTTTGACCATCCGCAAAGCGTCAAGCAGAGGCCGAATGTCTTTGTAGGACGTGCCTACTGCAAGAGCATTGGCATTATCGAGCCACGCCAGTGGCTGCCTGGAGTTCGAAGCATCATCGGAGTCGGGAACGTCTGTATAGACCTCAGGACCATGCGCAGGAAACAAATCCACGAGCACTGCGCGTAACTTGTCGAGTGACTCTACACGGTCAACCCCGGTGGTTTGCGCCGCATGGGGACTATCTGGACCGAGCTTCGGACCGGTCCACTTTTCTTGGGAATAGTTTCGGCTGGGCAGGAAAAGAATTTCCGTGTAGGGATGTGCCGGATTGTTGTTCTTCGGTCCCGCCGCCGGTGCCACAAGGAGCGCTGCTCCCGGCTCACCCCAACCGGTCAGGTAGTAGAAGCGGGCCTCGGGAAAGTAGCCATAAACCGCATTCGGACCCTCAACCTCGGGGGGTGCAAATAGCAGAGCCACCCCCCCGTCCAACTTGGCTGCAAGTTTTTCGCGACGCGCGTGATAGTCAGCGTTGGGCTGACGTTCGCGGCCGAAAACAGGTGATGCCAAGAGGCACAGCAAAGTAGCCAGCCAGAACATCCATCCTCTTTGATTCATTCGCCCTCGATCATTTCCCGGTTAAAGAGTTGGTTGCCGACGCGAAGCTATCCACGTTGCTCTTGTCCAAGATCTGCGAGCCGGTATCGACAAATGCCGGGATGGGGGCGAACCCGTCGTTCGCCCAATCCTTATCGAGCCTCGGCAGATTCTGATGATGCAGAGCATCCAGCATCTTCAATCCGACAAACGCCATCGTGAAGGGCTTCTGGGCTATCGTCGCGACCACTACACCTTTCTTGATCCACTCGAGTGTGGCAGGGTCGGTATCCATCGCGATAACAGTTCGCCCTTTAATGCCGTTGTTGTCGAGTACCGTCGCGACTTCATTTCCCGAAAGCGCCTCAAGACAGACGAAGGCGTCGATGTGCTCTTTCTTGTCATTGGCAAGAAACCCGTTCGTCGAATCGAACGCCACCCGAGGGTCTCCCTTGATGTCAACAAGATGAACGATTTTGACCTGGGAAGAGCTTTCGAGCGCGTCCTTGTATCCGTGCAAACGTTCATTGAGGTTTGGCTGAGCCGGCATGGTGAACACCACCACGTTTCCGTGCCCTTTGAGTTCCAGCGCCAGGCGTTTACCGCCAGCCAATCCCGCTTGGTAGTTGTTCGTTCCGATGAAGAATAGGCGCTTGCTTGCGGGTGCATCGGAGTCCACGGTGACCAGTGGAATTCCGGAGGCGATCGCGCGGTCGATGCTATCCTTCAGCAAATTCGCGTCGGCCACCGAAATCAGGATTCCCGCCGGCTTGTTTTGAATCGCATGGTCAAGCGCATCGCGTTCGGCGGCAGGGTCATAGGTGTCGGGGCCAGTGAATTGAAAGCCGACTTTCAATTGCTCCGCAGACTGGGAAAATCCTGCGGCTGCAGTTTGCCAATAAGGGACCTTAATGTTTGTGGAGATAAATACATACTGCTCGCCGCTGTGCCCACTCCCGCACGAGGTTAGGGAAAGTAGCGCAATCATCAGCGAGATGTAAAGGGAAATACGCGCTTGCGTCATAGCAGACCTCCTACACATGCGTGAAGATCGCAAAGGAAGCGAGACGCATTCTAACCCAGAAAGTGAACCGAAAGGAAACCTGCGCGTCAAACACCCACCGGATACGGCTTGGTGTGGTTTCCGGTGGAAAGTGACAGGGAAGAAAAACGGCCCTGCAATAGCGACATCAATCCCGTATACCAATAGCCGATCACAAACAGCAGAAGAAAGGGAACCGTGAAGTAGTTTTCGTTGTCCAGCGCATAGTACACAGTTAGAGCAAAATAGCTTCCGATCAAAAGTTCAACCCAGGGCACCCAGCCCAAACGTTTACGGTATTTCGATCCCCGAACAACATCCCTTTTGGTCTCCACGCGATACTTGGGCGTCCGTGCGAACGCCGACTTCTTTCCGATCAAGGCTTCAAGCACTGCGATGGTATTCGTAAGTGTCAGACCAATCCCGAGTGCCATCAAGAACGGCAAATAAAGTAAGGCACGCGGCCAGGTACGGGGAAAAAGTTCTCGTTGCGAGACCAGATAGAAACTGGAAATGGAAAAAGTTGAGGCCAGAAATAAAGGAATATCGATGTACAACATCTGAAACCATCCCTGATAAAAGCGAATGACCATGGCGGGCAGGAGCAGAACCGACAAGATCACCATCAGGGGGTAACTCAGGTTTGCGGTGAGGTGGTACCAGGCTTCGAGTTTTACTCTGAATGGCTGGTTGCTCTTGAGAACCTTGGGAAGAATCTTCTTGCCGGTCTGAATCAGTCCCTTTGCCCATCGCGCCTGCTGAGTTTTGAAGGCCGTCATTTCAACCGGCAGCTCGGCGGGGCATTCGACGTCTTGCCGGTAGATGAATTTCCATCCCTTTAGCTGTGCTCGGTAGGAAAGGTCGGTGTCTTCGGTGAGCGTGTCGTGCTCCCAGCCGCCGGCATCTTCGATCGCCTTACGCCGCCAGATGCCCGCCGTCCCATTGAAGTTAAAAAAAACATTATGGCGGGCGCGCCCTGAGTGCTCCAGTACGAAATGACCGTCGAGCAAGATGGCCTCGACTTCTGTCAGGAAAGAATAGTTGCGATTGATGTGAGTCCATCGGGTTTGCACCATCCCGATCGTCGGGTCGGTGAAGTGATGAACAGTCTTAAGCAGAAAGTCCGGGGGCGGAACGAAGTCAGCGTCAAAAATGGCGACGCACTCGCCCTTCGCAGCTTTCAATCCCTCATGCAAAGCTCCGGCTTTGAAGCCTTCGCGGTTTGTGCGATGCAGGTACGCGACCGGATAACCCTGGCTCGCGTAATGCTCCACAAGTTCACGCGCCACGCTTGCCGTTTCATCGGTTGAGTCGTCGAGCAATTGAATATCGAGCTTATCGCGAGGATATTCCATCCGACACACCGCTTGCAGAAGGCGATCAATGACATACTGCTCATTAAAGATCGGTAGCTGCACCGTCACCCGGGGCAACTCGGTGAACTCTTGAGGTGGTTTGGTCGCGTTTTGCTTCTTCTTGTAATACAGATAAACCAGCGTATAGCGGTGGATGCCGTAAGACGCAAGCAGGATCAAAACGAAGAAATAGGGGATTAGCAGCGCCAGGTCGAAACCATTGGCTTGATAAAGGCCCTTGAACGTGGTGTCAAGAAAGTGCCGGCGGACGTACTGCGCCAACCCCGGCTGGGCAAGAACAATAGAGAATGCTGATAGGAAGTGCGGCATTGGTTGAGAGCCCAACTCGGCAGGGCGCGTCCGAGGGACATTGTAAATGGTGAGCAGGTAAGGAGTGGAAAATGGAAAAGCAGGGAACCTGCTCCACCAAGGCTAATGTAAACTTTCTGAGATTGCACCCAAAATGAGCACACGCAACGCCTACATTTGTGACGCCATTCGCACGCCTTTCGGGCGTTATGGGGGAGTTCTGGCGCCCTTGCGCACCGATGATCTCGCGGCAATTCCCATCAAGGCCCTCGTAGAGCGAAACTCGAGAGTCGATTGGGGTGCGGTCGATGATGTCGTCTACGGATGCGCGAATCAGGCCGGCGAGGACAATCGCAACGTGGCGCGTATGGCGCTTCTGTTGGCTGGGCTCCCAATGGAGGTGCCGGGGGCGACAGTCAATCGTCTCTGCGGCTCGAGCCTCGAAGCCATCGCAATCGCCGCCCGTGCTATTCAGTCGGGTGAAGCAGCGCTGGTGATTGCAGGCGGGGTTGAGAGTATGTCGCGCGCCCCGTTCGTTCTGGGAAAGGCCGAAGTTCCTTTCTCGCGATCGGCAAAGCTCGAAGACACCACAATCGGCTGGCGGTTCGTGAATCCCGCCATGAAAGAGAAGTATGGAACCGACTCCATGCCGGAGACGGCGGAAAATGTGGCCGAAGAGTGGAAGATTTCGCGCCAGGACCAGGATGCCTTTGCATTTCGTAGCCAACAGCGGACCGCTACGGCAATGCGGAACGGACAACTCGCGGAGGAAATTATTCCCGTGGCGATTTCCGGCACAAGCAAAACCATCGTGTCCCAGGACGAGCATCCGCGTCCTCAGACAACACTCGAGGCGCTCACCAAACTGAAGCCGATCGTAAAGCCGACGGGGACGATTACGGCGGGTAACTCTTCGGGCGTAAACGACGGTGCTGCGGCCATTCTCCTGGCATCGGAAGATGCTGCGGCGGAGCATGGATTGAATCCAATCGCGCGCGTCGTGGGTTCGTCCACGGCCGGCGTTCCACCTCGGGTCATGGGAATCGGACCGGTTCCGGCCACTCGCCGTCTGCTTGCAAAGACCGGCCTGAAGCATTCCCAACTAGACGTAATCGAGCTCAACGAGGCATTCGCGGCACAGTCTTTGGCCGTCTTACGCGACTTAGGATTGCCGGACGACGCAGACCACGTGAATCCGAATGGCGGTGCGATTGCCATCGGACATCCTCTCGGCGCAAGTGGGGCGCGGCTTGTAATCGCCGCCGCGAATCAGCTTAGGCGCAGGAAAGCAAGGTACGCCCTCTGCACCATGTGCATCGGCGTCGGGCAGGGGATTGCGACTGTCCTTGAACGAGTTTAGGGGGTCACTGCTTCTTGGCAGCGATCGATCGCAGTTTCTCCGCAGCCAGTTCAGGCGTGATGTCGCGTTGCGGCGTTCCCAACATTTCGAATCCCACCATGAATTTTCGTACGCTTGCGGAGCGTAGCAGAGGCGGATAGAAGTGCGCGTGGAAGTGCCACTCCGGATGGGCATCTCCATCAAAAGGATGCTGATGAAACCCCATCGAATAGGGAAAAGGCACATCGAAGATGCGGTCGTAGGTGGATGTAAGCTGCTTCAGCAATTCGCTCAGCTGGGAAACTTCGCCGTCCTTAAGCTCGGGGAAGCTGGCGAGATGGCGACGGCTCGACACCAATACTTCAAACGGCCAAACCGCCCAAAAGGGAACAAGAGCAATAAATCCAGGGTTAGAACAAACGATACGCCGGTTTTGTTTCTCTTCGAGCTCCATGTACTCGCAAAGTAGGCAGGAATGATTTTTGTCCCGATAGTTTCGCTGCGCAAGAAGTTCGCGTGCGGGAGCCTGAGGCACGGTAGCGGTGGCCCAAATTTGGCAGTGGGGGTGGGGATTGCTAGCTCCCATCATCTCGCCCCGATTCTCGAAGATCTGAACGTGGTGAATACCTTCGATACGCGACAGTTCCTGAGTCTGCGCGCTCCATTCCCGAATCACGGGCTCGATTTCCTGAGATTCCATCGTAGCCAGCGTGAGATCGTGGCGGGGAGAGAAGCACATCACACGGCAGATCCCCGCCTCCGTTTCAGCCACCAGCAGGCCGCGACTATCGACATCAAGGCGCGCGGCAGACACGTCCTTCCTAAGTGCGGCGAAGTCGTTCTCAAAAACGAAAGTTGAGTGATACTGCGGATTCAGTGCCCCATTGGCGCGCTGGTTGCCTGGACACAGATAGCAAGATGGGTCGTACTGGGGCCTTTGCGCCTGCGGAACCGATTCGACTGCCCCCTGCCATGGTCTCTGGGTCCGGTGGGGTGAAACCAAAACCCACTCATTATTTAAAGGATTGAACCTGCGGTGCGGGGATTCGCGGAAAACTGAATCCAATTTGTTTCCCATGGAGTCTTGTCGTGCTCCGAGCGACACCGATTCACATACCAGTCAGACTTTAGTATGTTCTCTCACAAACCAACTGCCATTACAATAGCGGGGTTCGTCCTGCTCTGATAGAGGTTCTTAGTCAGGACGAGGGGACCGCGCCGCAAGTGAAAAAACTGAACGCTGACGAATTGTTGCAAACTCTTGAGCCGGGAATGCGCGCCGAGACAAGACTATTTCGGGCGCCCGGGCGTGTGAACCTGATTGGCGAGCATACTGACTACAACGACGGCTTCGTGCTTCCGAGCGCAATCGGTTTTTATACGCACATAACGGTTTCTCCTCGAAGTGACGGCAAGCTGGTTCTGCACTCTACCGAATTTGGGAAAAAGTTTGAGTTCTTTCGGGCGAGCTTGCCTCCCCAAAAAATTGGGGAATGGTGCGACTACGTGCTGGGGGTCGCAATTCAATTGACGAAGGCAGGCATTGCTTTCGGCGGTGCTGACCTCCTGGTGCGCGGCGAAGTGCCGGTTGGCTCCGGCTTGAGTTCGTCGGCGTCGCTTGAGGTCGCTTCCGCACTTGCGCTTTTGAGCCTTTCCGGGAAAACCCTGGAGCTCAAAGAAATTGCGAAGCTCTGCCAACGCGCGGAGAACGAATTCGTTGGAGCGCGTGTCGGCATCATGGACCAGTTTGTTTCATGTCATGGCAAAGCCGGACATGCCGTGCTGCTGGATTGCCGTTCCCTCGATTACGACCTGGTAGCCATCCCCGAACCGGTGCAATTTGTGATTTGCAACACCATGGTGAAACACGAGCTTTCCGGCGGTGAGTACAACGTGCGCCGGGCGCAGTGCGAAGAAGGGGTACGCATACTTTCGCGCTCGAATCCAAAAATTAGGGCATTACGCGATGTCACGGTTCATGAACTCCAAGCGCGCCGCTCGGACATGTCGGAGGTGGTTTTCCGCCGCTGCTTGCATGTGGTCAAGGAGAACGACCGTGTGCTGGAGACGAAGAAGTTCTTTCAAAATGGTGATTTGGCTGGAGTGGGCAAACTGATGCTCGATTCGCACGAGAGCCTGCGGGACCTATACGAAGTGAGCTGCCGTGAACTGGATGCCATGGTCGAAGCTGCCAAGGGGCTTCCTGGCTGGATTGGCGGGCGCATGACCGGCGGCGGGTTTGGTGGCTGCACGGTGAATCTTGTCGAGAGAGAACAGGCAAAATCCTTCGCAGCCGCTATTGCCGCACGCTACCAGAAGGAAATTGGAATTCATCCCGATGTTTACGTGTGCTCGGCTTCCGATGGCGCCGGAGCAGAAGTGGCCAGTGCCGGATAGTTTCTCGGGCATAGCTCGGAACGCCGCCAAAAGGCTGTTTCGAGTAAACGTTTACAAATGTGAGCCAATCGTCGATAATTGTTCGCTTCGCTTACAATGCCCGTGGTCTTGCGTGTCCGCCGGATGCGCACGCAACAGAATGGAGGAGTGCGAGATGAGGGTTTCTGCTCTCGTAATTGCGCTATTGATGATGACAGCTGGTACTGAGGCACAAGTCACGAAAAAGAACTTTGGCAAAACACCGGACGGCAAAACCGTCGAGATGTTCACGATCAAAGATGGAGCGATTGAGGCCCACATCATTACCTACGGCGGTATTGTTCAGTCCTTGAAGGTCCCTGATAAAAATGGCAAGTCGGCCGACGTGGTGCTCGGTTTCGACACCGCCGAGGAATACATCGAGGGGAACAAACCTTTCTTTGGCGCGATTATTGGTCGTTACGGCAACCGTATCGCTGGGGGGAAATTCCAGCTCAATGGCAAAACCTTTCAGATCCCCCTAAACGATGGCCCCAACGCATTGCATGGTGGCCCCAAGGGTTTTGACAAGGTTCTGTGGACCGGCAAGATCATTCCCCACGGAGTAGAACTCACTTACCAGAGCCCGGACGGGGAAATGGGGTTTCCCGGCAAGCTCACGGCCGTCGTGCGCTACACGCTGGTTGGTAAGGACTTTAAGATCGAATACTCGGCGACCACCGACAAAGATACCGTGGTCAACCTCACAAACCATTCGTACTTCAATCTGGCCGGTGCGGGAAACGGCAACATCCTCAAGGACGAGATGAAGATCAACGCCGGCCGTTACACCCCGGTAGACCCGACTCTCATTCCGACCGGGGAATTGGCGTCGGTTGAGGGCACGCCATTTGATTTCCGCAAGCCGACCGCGGTCGGAGCTCGCATTGACGGCAAGGACGATCAGCTTAATAAAGGCCATGGCTATGATCACAACTGGGTGCTCGACAGCAGCGGCAAACTCTCGGAAGCGGCCGAGGTTTACGAGCCGGTCAGCGGGCGTGTGATGCAGGTCCTCACCGATCAACCGGGGGTGCAGTTCTACACCGGGAACTTCCTCGATGGGACCATAAAGGGGAAGGACGGTAAGGTCTATGAGCACCGCGCCGCACTGTGCCTGGAAACGCAGCACTTCCCGGATTCGCCGAACCACCCGAATTTTCCATCAACTGAATTGAAGCCGACACAGAAGTACCACACGGTGACGGTTTTCCGGTTTTCGACGAGATAGGCACCTGTTTCGAACAGACAGATGGGCCGCAGACAATTGCGGCCCCAGTTCTACGAAGACTCGACTCAATGTCCCTTACGGTTAGTTCCAGCAAAGCGCTGCAAGAGCTTCGTGAGCAGGTGCTCGAAGCCAATCTCGAATTGGTTCGACGCGGCTTGGTTCTGTACACCTTCGGAAATGCCAGTGGCATTCTGCGGGACGAGGCGGTCGTCCTCATAAAACCTAGTGGGGTTCCATACGACAAGATGAAGCCGGAGCACCTGGTTCTTACGGACCTGAATGGCAAGGTGCTCGAAGGCAATCTGCGGCCATCCTCGGACCTGCCGACGCACGTTCTGCTCTACCAGCGATTCAAGAATATTGGCGGCGTGGTTCACACCCATTCCGAGTATGCGACAGCTTGGGCGCAGGCGCGGCGAGCGATACCGTGTTTGGGAACGACCCATGCCGATTACTTCCACGCGCCCGTGCCGGTGACCGATCCTATGCCCCAGGAGGAGATTGCCGGCGAATACGAGTGGAATACCGGGGAAGCGATCGCGCGCACGTTCCGCGACAAGGATCCCGATGCGATACCAGCTGTACTTGTCGCCAATCACGGTCCCTTTGCGTGGGGCAGGGACGCCGCAGCGGCGGCCCACAACGCCGTGGTGCTGGAATCAATCGCGCGTATGGCATACTTTACGACGACTTTGAATCCGCAAGTGGGGGCAATTTCAAGTGCGCTTCACGACCGGCACTTCTTGCGCAAGCACGGTCGCAACGCATACTACGGTCAGGCAGGGGAGAAAAAATGAGTCCGCTCTTGGCGACGTTCCTGGCAGAACGGCTAGTCCGGCTTTCGGGCGTGGACCTGGCCATCATTGTCTTCTACTTCCTTTTGGTACTGGGCATTGGTTTTTACCTGAAGAGATTTGCCAACACCGGCGAAGACTTCTTCCTCGCTGGTCGTGAAATGACCGCATGGGTGGCGGGTCTGGCATTCGTCTCCGCCAACCTAGGGTCGCTCGAACTGCTCGGCTGGGCAGGATCGGCATATCAGTACGGCATCATGGCGGCCCACTGGTACTGGGTGGGCGCCATCCCGGCCATGATTTTCCTCGGCCTGGTAATGATGCCCTTCTACTACATTTCGAAAACGCACTCCGTGCCGGGCTACCTGAAGTTACGCTACGGCACGGAAGCCGCGGGATTGAGCGCCGTCACCTTCGCCGTGATGACGATCCTAATGTCCGGCGTCAACATGTATGCAATGGCGGTGGTGATGAAGGTGGTTCTCGGCTGGGACATCAACTTCAGCATCTGGGTGTCATCGCTGACGGTGGGGGTTTACGTCGCCGCTGGAGGCCTATTTTCAGCCATCTTTAACGAAGTGTTGCAGTTCTTCCTGATCTGGTTCGGCGCGCTCCTCATTCCCATCCTGGGCTTGATCGAGACCGGCGGATGGAGTGGCATGGTCGCGCGCATTCAACATAATTTCCCCGGCCAGGATTTCACGCACATGTGGGCACCGATGGGTTCGTTTGCGAACAACCCGATGGGAATTCACTGGACGGGAATCGTATTTGGTCTTGGGGCCGTCCAGTCGATGGGTTACTGGACGACGGACTTCCTCGTCGTACAGCGCGTTCTCTCAGCCAGGGACATCCGCTCGGCAAAGCTGGCGCCAGTCATCGGGTCATTCTTCAAGATGGCTGTGCCACTGATCGTAATCCTGCCAGGCCTTCTGGGACTCGCCGTGCTGACCAATCCCGATGGCAGCCACATGCACCTGGTTCCTGAGAGTGCGGTACAAGCAGGCCAACACAGCTACAACGAAGTGCTGCCGCTCATGCTGGCTCGCTACTGCGGACCTGGCTTACTTGGGCTTGGCATCACTGCGCTGGTCGCGGGCTTCATGGCGGGTATGGCGGGAAACGTCAGCGCGTTTGCGACCGTCTGGACCTACGACATTTATCGACCCTACTTGAATAAGAACGCGCCCGACAAGCACTACGTTACGATGGGGCGCTGGTGCACGCTCATAGGCCTCATCATCAGTATTGGCACCGCCTACCTGGTGATGAACTTCGCAAGCATCATGGACTACGTGCAGGCGCTCTTTGGCTTTTTCATTGCGCCCCTGTTCGGTACGGTTGTGTTGGGCATGTTGTGGAAGCGAGTCACGCGCTGGGCAGGTTTTTTGGGCCTGCTGGCCGGAACCACCTCCTCGGTGACGATGTTCGTGCTGATGAAGATCGATCCAGAACGCTGGGTGCGCGTGTTTGCCCTCTCTCCCCTGGCGAAAGGATTGGCTCAGGACATGTACCAGGCGTTGTGGTCATGCGTAACTTGTGTTGTGGTCACGGTTCTGGTCACACTCGTTACCAAGCCGAGAGCGGATGAGGAGCTGGTCGGATTGGTTTACAGTTTGACGCCGATCGCGCATGAGGAGCATGCAACTCTGTTCCACAAGCCGGTCTTTTGGGGAGTGGCAGCGATGGGCATCTTCGTAATTCTGCAAATTATCTTCTGGTGAGACGATGAGCGAAAAACATCACATCATTCCAGTTTGGTTCTTCGTGGGCCTGCTGTTGTTCGTGTACGGGATTCTGATTTTCATCAGCGGCATTGCAGAACTATCGCATCCGCCTGACACGGTGCTCTCGAACCTGCATGCGCCGGTGTGGTGGGGCGCACTGCTGATCGTGCTGGGGGGAGCGTACTTGTTCCTTTTTCGCCCGGGCAAGAACGCTTAAGTTTGGTGATGCCGGTCTGGCGTTCGTACATGGTCCCAGGGCGGTCTTCCAGGCGACGATCGCGTGCGGCAGAGAATACGTTTTCTGAGCGTTAGTGCGCGCGTGAACTATTACAGGGGTTTTATGACGAACAACAAAATGACAATGGGACTGATTGTCGGGAACCGTGGTTTCTTTCCCGATCACCTGGCGAAGAGCGGCCGCGAAGAGATGATTCGGGTTATCGAGGCGGCGGGCATGGAAGTGGTCGCGCTTACCCCTGAACAGAGCAAGTATGGAGCCGTCGAAACTCGCGAGGAGTCGACACGCTGCGCCGAGCTTTTTAAAAAGAATGCAGACCGGATCGACGGCATTATCGTGACCCTGCCGAACTTCGGCGAAGAGCGTGCTATCGCTGACACATTGCGCTTGGCCGCACTGCGCGTTCCAGTTCTGATTCAGGCGACACCTGACGATCCGAAGAAAATGACGATTGCCTTTCGGCGCGACAGCTTTTGCGGAAAAATGTCCGCCTGCAACAATCTGAAGCAATACGGCATTCCTTATTCAATTACCACGCTCCACACCGAAGCTCCAGACTCCCCCGAATTTGCCAAGGACCTGCAGTGGTTTGCAGCGGTATGCCGTGTTGCGAATGGGTTTCGCAACCTGCGAGTCGGCGCAATTGGCGCCCGTCCAACTGCCTTCAATACTGTGCGCTATAGCGAAAAAATTCTGGAACACAACGGGATTTCGATCGAGACGCTGGACCTTTCCGAAGTCCTCGGCCGCATCGATCGTATGAAGGACTCCGACCCTGCCGCCCAAGGGAAGCTGGCGTCCATTCAGAAATACGTTGACGCGAAAGACGTGCCCGCGGCATCGCTGATCAAAATGGCGAAGCTCGGAGCCGTGATCGACCAATGGATGGCGGCTACCGAGGTTAAGATCAGCGCTATCCAGTGTTGGACCTCGCTCGAAGAGAACTTCGGAGTGGTGCCTTGTACGGTCATGAGCATGATGAGCGAGCAGTTGCTCTCGAGCGCCTGCGAAGTGGATATCGCGGGTGTGCTGGGGATGCACGCGATGCAGTTGGCTTCGGGAACGCCATCGGCATTACTCGATTGGAATAATAACTACGGAAACAATCCCGACAAGGCTGTTTGTTTCCACTGTGCGAACCTGCCGAAGCATTTCTTCCGCTCATTCAAGATGGATTTTCAGGAAATCATCGCCGGGACCGTGGGTAAAGAAAATACATTTGGAACGGTGGTTGGGCTCATCAAGCCGGAGAAGATGACCTTCACGCGTTTCTCGACCAGCGATCTGGAAGGCAAGATTCGTGGCTATGTTGGCGAAGGTCGCTTCACCGATGACGCGCTGAACACCTTCGGTGGCGCCGGGGTATGTGAGATTCCGAAGATGCAGAAGCTGCTGCATTACATCTGCGAAAACGGCTTCGAGCACCACGTCTCGGCGAATCTGTCGTCGGTCGCTCGCGCGGTTTATGAAGCCGCAACCCGTTATTTGGATTGGGACATGTACTGGCACGAGCGGCCGGAAATGGCGTGATCACAAGGCACTTGAATGTTGTATGTAGCTGGCAAGGTTTCCGACGTTTCACAATCCCAAGCTCACCGGTTGCACTTCGCTGCGATAGGACTTGAAAGCTCGAAATTCTGAAACCTTGAAGCCTTGAGGGGGGCTTGAATGGCAATCGTGGCTGGCGTTGATTTCGGAACCTTGAGTGTTCGCGTCTCCCTGGTGGACAGCGAGAGGGGGATGTTGGGTTCCTCGGTCGCTGAGTATCCGCTGCATCGCAAGCGCGAAGATCCCGAGCACGCCACGCAGTCGCATGACGACCACATGCGTGCCCTGGCGGATGCGACGCGAGCTGCGGCCGCGCAGGCTGGCATTGCCGGCAGCAAGATTGAAGCCATCGCGCTTGACACCACCGGCTCTTCGGTCATTCCAGTCGATGCCGAGATGCGGCCCTTAGGTGAATACTACCTCTGGTGCGATCACCGGGCCAAGGGCGAAGCGCAGGAAATCACCACCATCGCGCACCAAAAAAAGCTCGAGGCGATCGAGTGGTGCGGGGGGGTGTACTCCTCGGAATGGGGATTCTCCAAACTGCTGCACTGGCTGCGTCACAATCCCGACAAGCGCGATAAATTTGCCTCTGCCTTCGAACATTGCGACATGGTCGCGGCCACCCTCTGCGGAATCACCCACCCTAAGAAGGTGAAGCGCAGCATTTGCGCCATGGGACATAAGTGGCTGTGGAACAGGCAGCTCGGAGGCCTTCCCCCTGAGTCGTTCCTGGTCGCTGTCGATCCGTTGCTGAAGGGGGTGCGCGAGAAACTGGAAGGTGACTATGCGACTTCCGAGGTGATTGCGGGACACCTTTCTCCCCTTTGGGCGGAAAAGTTGGGGCTGAAGGCCGGGATCCCAGTTCCGGTCGGCGCATTCGACGCGCATTGGGACGCGATTGGCGCCGGCTGCCGCACCGATGACATGGTGAATGTTGTTGGCACGTCGACGTGCATCATTGGGATTACGCCATCGCCGAACCTGGTTCCCGGAGTTTGCGGCGTGGTGCAGGGAAGCGTGCATCCGCAGCGCACTGGAATCGAAGCAGGACTGTCTGCGGTCGGCGACATCTTCAACGCGATCGCAGCGCGCGCGGGCACCGATGTTTCCACCCTAAGCCAAGGCCTGGAAAACTATCGCGCGGGACAAACTGGTTTGCTGCGCATGACCTGGGACAATGGCGACCGGACGATCCTGGTAAATCCGAACCTACGCGGTATCACCTTGGGCTGGAATCTGCAGACGACAGCACAGGATGAACTTTTTGCCGCGATCGAAGGTACTGCCCTGCATACTCGTGTAATCTTCGATCGCATGAACGAGAAGGGTGTTCGCGTTGCTCGCGTCATCAACGCCGGCGGGATTCCACAAAAAAACGACGTGCTCAACCAGGTGTATGCGAATGTACTGGGCCGCCCGGTTTTGGTGCCGACGAAGAGTACCACGAGCGTCGGGTCCGCGATCTTTGCGTTCATGGCGGCGGGCACGTTCAAGACCATCGAGGAAGCGCAAGACAGAGTCTCGCCGACCCACAAAACCTACACCCCCGACCCCGGCGAGCAACGCATATACGACGAACTCTACCGGCTGTTCAGCCGTTTGTACTTCGAGTTCGGCAAAGCCGCGGGACAGATGGGCCACATCCTGCCCGGACTGATACGGATCTCGGAGATGCGGCATAAGGGAGCTTCAGCATCTGAGAAAGCATAGAAGCTTCGTCATCCCCATGCATTCTGGGGATAGAGTCCCTTGCAGCAAGAGGTTGGACCTCGATCATGGGGCGAGTCGTCATTCGCTACGCCGCGCTCGAGAAAACGAATGCGGCTCTGGTTGTTTGGAGAACCACACAGCGCTTACTCTCGCGGCGCAGGTTCGAATCGCAGTCTCCGGCGGGCGGAGTTTACCTCGAGCCTAGGTAGCTGCGACCTGCATCCACGAGTCCGGTGCGCATTCTTTGACTTCGACCAATCGGCCGTGATCGAGCACGAGTACCAGATCGCAACTCTTTAGCGTACTCAGCCGGTGGGCAATCATGAAGGTTGTGCGCCCGGAAATCAGGCGCTCGGTTGCTTCCATGATTGCAGCCTCCGTGTGTACGTCGACCGAACTGGTCGGTTCGTCCAAGATCAGGATCGGACTATTGCGGAGAAATGCGCGCGCCAGCGAAATGCGTTGACGTTCACCTCCCGACAGGCGCGAGCCGCGCTCGCCAACCGGCGTTTCATAACCTTCCGGAAGTTTGAGAATGAAATCATGGGAGGCTGCCGCTGAAGCCGCATCAATGATCTCTTCATCGCTAGCGTCTGGTTTCCCATAGGCGATGTTCTCCGCAATGCTGGCGGCAAACAGAACGGGTTCTTGCAGGACAACGGCATATTGCCTACGCACGTCGGCAATCCGGTAGTCGCGAATATCGTGACCGTCGAGCAGCACCTCGCCGCAGCCGGGATCGTAGAAGCGCATCAGCAGGTTGAGTAAAGTCGTCTTTCCCGCACCAGTTGCGCCGACGATTCCAACCCGCGAACCAGCTGGAATCCGAAAGCAGAGTTCATGTAAGCCGCGCCCGGTATCATCGTAAGCAAAGCTGACATTCCGGAATTCAAATTCGCCTCTGGCGCTCGCCAGTTTGCGTGCCCCAGGACGCTCGGCAATTTCGGGCTGTTGATCAAGCAACACGAAGGTGCGGTCCAAACTCGCAAGCCAAACCTGCAAATCCGTGACCTTGCCGGTCAAGGTTTGCAGCGGCTGATAAATCTGGGCGATGTAGGCCATGATCATCAGCAGAGATCCGATTGTCAGCGTTCCCGCGCGGACATGGCGCACGCCAAAATACAAAGCTGCTGCGGTTCCAATCGCGATCGTTAATCCGATCAGCACATTGAACACTGCCTGCTGAATTGAAAGCCGCACTTGCTGTGACATGCGCTTGGCCGAGCGACGCACAAAGCGAGCATGCTCGCGGTTCTCCTGCCCGAAGGCTTTGATGACTCGAATAGAGCCAATCACTTCCTGGATCACGGCCAGCGCCGAACTGTCCAGGTTCTTGATGGTTTCCGAACGTTTGCGCACGATCCGGCTACAACCGAGGGAGAGGAGGAATAGAGCTGGTGTGATGGTCAGGGCAATCAGGGCAAGTACTAGGTCCATTCGTGCCGTGACCACGATCATCGCCACTAAAGTCAAGACTGCGGTCACGAGCGGGACGAGTCCCTGGATGGTGACGTATTGAATCGAAGGTGCGTCGTGCTGGATGCGATAGACCGAGTCGGTCGCACCATAGCGGTCATGGAACATCAAAGGCAGACGCTGCACATGGTCGAGCAGTCGAGCTCGAAAGTCCCAGACCAGCTTTTCACCCGTATAGGTTTGCAGCCACCAGGCAGCGAGGCTTTGGATACTCACCACGACTGCGATCGCCAGCAGGATCTCGATGGCAGCCTCTAGGGAAGCAGTTCTGAACCGCAGAAAAGGCACCCAGTGAACTAACCATGAAGGTAGCGGCTGTGTTCCAAGGACGCTGTCGACAACCACCTTCAAAGGCAAAGGGTAGAGCAGGGTAAGGGGTAAAGATACGATGCTGAGCCCGGCAATCCCGACGAGGTGGGGCCAGCAGCTCCGGCACTCTAGGAGTACTCGAACCAGAACGGATTTCTTCTTGAATGGACGCGACAACCGGCACCAAAAAACGTTGAGGCCCAACGCCCACAACGCCGAATCGAGCTCATTTTATTCGAAGTCTTCCCCTATGGGCTCGGTTTATTTGGCTTCGCAACTCTCTTAAGTAATTGACCTTAGCTCGTTTTGGAGAGAGTGCTACAGGTTTTAAGCCGCGAAGTTACGAAATTGTTTTTCCATCCATAGTCTGTCTTTGACTTGACTCGAGCGGCCAAGCCTCATCTGAAAGACCAGCAAGTTCGCAAGGTAAGGCCCCATGAAGTCGCGTATCTCGCTGTTTGTTGCTTCGCTCTTCCTGCTTTTCCCCTTAACGAACCCGTCACAAGCACAAATCGAGTCCCAAGCCCCTTCAACAATTTCCGGTACCCCGCCCGGTGCGCTCACCGTCGCACTGGTCGGTAAGGTGCAGGTCGAAGGCGGCGCTGACATCGCCAAAGACACATCGGTGGTGTTGGAGTGTGGATCGAAAGTTCGGGCTTCGGCAAACGTGGACGACCAGGGTCAATTCAGCCTCGTTCTGTATGCGGTGCGCCCTGCGGAAACCAACGGCTGGGACACCCCTGAAATTTCGAGCTTCAGTTTGGCCGATTGCAGCGTCTCCGCTCGGGCAGCTGGCTACCGTTCAACCGAAGTCTCCTTGGCTGGAGAGCATCGGACAGGAATCATCCAGGTGGGTACGGTTGTCCTGCAACGGCTTTCTACTGCACAGAGTGCAGACGAGGCTTTTACGGTCAGTGCTGCTTCCCTTGCAGCACCGGACAAAGCCAAGCGGCAGTTTGAGAAGGGGAAGGAACAAGAAAAGAAAGGCAAGTGGGCTTCTGCCTCGGACTACTTCCGAAAAGCCATCCAGGTTTATCCACGATTTGCCCTCGCATGGCTCGAACTTGGGAGGACACAAGTACAGCAGAATGACTTCACTCAAGCCCAAAACTCATTTCAACAAGCGGCCAGCCACGATTCCAATCTCCTTCCAGCCTATTTCGAACTTGCCCGGGTGCAGGCCGGGCAGAAGGAATGGAAAGCCCTCGCGGAGACGACCGGGAAAATGGTTCAGCTTGCTCCGAACTCCTCGCCGATGGTCTGGTTCCTCGATGCTGTCGCCAACTACAATCTGCAGGATTTTCTGCGTTCGGAGAGCAGCGCCACGCGGGGTTTGCGTCTAGATACGAGGCATGCGTTTCCGCAACTCGAGTATCTCTATGGCTTACTCCTCGGCAAACACGGGGATTACTCGGGCGCCGTCGAACACATTCAGGCTTATCTGAAGCTTACGCCCAACGCGGCGGATAGCAAGAATGCTCAGACTGCCTTGTCGGAATTTGAGCGGCTCCAGTCCAAAGATCCCAAGACCGCTGAACGACGGTGAGTGAATTTGCGGTGCAAAACACGCGAATACAGTATTCCCCCGATCCAATCAGCTCAGCCTTTTCGAAAGAATTAGGTGAGAATCGCACGGGAGGGACCTTGTGAAGGATTCATCGTTAGAAGGTATGCGTGTGGCAATTCTGGCGACCGATGGGGTTGAAGAATCAGAGCTGCTGGAGCCCAGAAAGGCGCTCCAAGAAGCGGGGGCCGAAACCACGCTGTTTGCTCCTAAAGAAGGTTCTATTCAATCCTTCAATCATCACGACAAGGCAAGTAGTGTGAACGTTGACGTCACTCTGGCTCAAGCTGATCCCAGCCGCTTTGACGCAGTGCTGCTTCCTGGCGGCGCTCTAAATGCAGACACCCTTCGGGTGCAGCCGCGGGCGCAGGAGTTTGTGCGAGAGATGGACCGACAGGGGAAACCCATCGCCGTGATCTGCCACGCGCCATGGTTGCTGGTTTCCGCTGGTTGTGTCCGGGGACGCACTATGACCAGCTATCACACCATTCAGGACGACCTGCGCAACGCCGGGGCCAGTTGGCGGGACGAAGAAGTTGTGCGTGATAATAATTGGGTGAGTAGCCGCCAGCCTTCGGATATTCCCGTGTTCAATCGTAAGATGATCGAACTGTTCCGCGAGAAGCGGGCTTCGGCGGCTGAGCGCAGCCGACGGGCTGCTTAGCCCGCTGTTTAGCCCAAAGATGCGCAGTCCCTAACCCCCGCAACATGCCGCCTGTCTTTGGCCTCCGGGGTGGTCCTGCTTTTTCATGCACTTACCAGTGCAAGCCGGTAACCCCCGCCCGATTACAGCTGTTACTTTACCCATCCTCCCAGCGCCTCTAATCTGCCCCCATGACAATGAACGCCCTAGTGATGTCCCGCAACACGAGTGCAGTGAAAGCGTTGGTTACGGCTTTTGCCGAGTTGAGAATGGAGTATCGTGTTTCGCTCTCTCCTTCGGACACCATGGAACTCGTTGCGAGAGGACGTCACTCGGCGCTGGTTGTCGACTTTGATCTGCCGCACGCCATCGAGGTTGCGAGGATGGCTCGCGTCGTGCCCTCGAAGCGCAAGCCGGTGCTGTTTGGCATGATTGGGTCGGGAACTCCGATCGCCTCTGTATTTCAGGCGGGTGGCAACTTCGTGCTGTACAAGCCGCTTGATCTGCTTCAGGTGCTGCACTCATTCAGGGCGGCGCAGTGCTTTATGCAGAGTGACCACCGCCGCTCCTCGCGACAAAAGAGCGAGGCTCTTGCCTACTTACAGCTGCCGGGCGGTACTGTCCCGGCGCTGGTCCAGGATCTGACCGAGCAAGGACTGTCCGTGCAGGCAGCTGAGCCGTTGATGCCGTTCCGTGGCGTGCCACTTCGCTTTCTCTTGCCCGGAACAACCAATGTCGTGCAGGCTACGGGCGATTTCATCTGGGCGGATAAAGCCGGGCGTGCGGGACTGTTCTTCACGGAAATGCCGGTCGCATGCCGCCGCGATCTCGAGGCGTGGTTGCGAAAGCGTCATGCAAAGAAGTCGGAGGCGGTTCGCGTGTTGCTTGAGCCGCCGAAGAGCCGTCGTGCCGTGGCTGGACGGCACTGATCTGGACCGTGTCGCGGGGGGCTGCATCTTGCTCGCCGTTCGGACGTGAAGTGTTTGACGGGCCCTGTTCTGCTAGACTCCTGGTTTCGTGTCCGCCTCAGATCTCACCTGCCTTTCTGCGGTTCAAATGACAGCACTCGTCCGCAGGAAAGAAGTGTCGCCTCGGGATCTCGTGCGCGCCCATCTAGAGCGTATTGAGAAGCTGAATCCCGCGATCAATGCGTTTGTCGAAATTGATGCAGAGAACGCGATGCGTCAGGCACAAGCCTCCGAAAGCGCTGTTATCCGAGGCGAAGATCTTGGCGCTCTGCACGGCCTTCCCATAAGCATCAAGAGTTCGATTGAAGTTGTAGGGATGCGCTGCGAAGCAGGCACGAAATTGCGCGCCGCCCACGTGGCGCAGAAGGATGCTTCTCTCGTCGAACGATTGCGCGCCGCTGGAGCGATTGTCTTGGGAACCACCAACACGCCGGAATTTTTGATGGCGTGGGAAACCGACAATCTTCTCTACGGCCGCACCAATAATCCCTGGGACCTGTCATGTACCGCTGGGGGATCCACTGGGGGCGAAGCTGCGGCCATTGCCTCCTGCTGTTCTGCCGGAGGGGTTGGAAGCGATGGTGGAGGCTCCATTCGTGTCCCGGCGCATTTCTGCGGAATCTCGGGGCTCAAACCCACCCCAGGTCGCGTCCCCGCCACAGGACATTATCCCCAATCGGTTGGACCTTTCGCCTCGCTTGGAGTCGTCGGTCCAATGGCGAGATCTGCGGCCGATGTGAAATTGCTGTTCGAAGTCATGCAGGGTCCGGACATCGGGGATGCCTCCGCTGCTCCCGTTCCGGTGCGCTGGCCGACGTGGTCGCGTGAAACAGAGGGTCGGAAAACAATTCGCATCGGGTATTTCGAAGAGGACGGGCGGACTCGAGTGACTCCGGAAACTCGCACCGCGGTTCGCAATGCGGCCAGAGCGCTAGAGCTTGCCGGGTTCGAAGTTGAGCCATTTCGCCCCGAAGGCCTCGACAAGGCACGCGACCTGTGGTGGACGTTCTTCGGCGTCGCGGGCTCCATGTTGCTTGGGCCAATGTTGAAAGGACATGAAGACGACCTCAGTCCCATCCTCCGTGAGTTCAATTCCTGGGTTGCCGAGGAACCGCCGCCTACCGCGCAGTCGCTGCTTACTTCATGGATTCAGCGCGATATTGTTCGCATGCAAGTCTTTGAACAGATGGAGCGCTTTCCGGTTTTGCTGTGCCCCGTTGCTTCCATCCCGGCATTCAGACATGGCGAGCGCGAATGGCAAGTCGATGGGCAAACCGTGAAATACCTCGATGCGTGGAGCTACTGTGAATGGTTCAACCTGCTGGGCATGCCGGGGGCAGTAGTGCCGATGACCAAGTCGAAGGACGGGCTGCCGATCGGCGTGCAGGTCGTAGCCCGACCCTGGCAGGAAGAGATAGTGCTCTCAGTTTCGGAAATTCTGGAATGCGAGCGCGGAGCCTGGCAGTTGCCCGACCTCGATCCTGCCCCAGGCACTCGCGAATAATCTTTTTATACTATTCCGCCACGTTGCCGGGGAATTTAGCCTAGTTGATGCGCAAGGCAGTCGTGGACCGCCCCTCAGCCGGAAAAATGCCCCCCAGGTTCAAGTCACTTTTCGGTCGTCCGCTTCTAAGCGGCGCTCTCATATTTCTCTTCCTTTCGGCTGTCTATCTATATGCATTCCCACAGGCGAATGTCTTCTATGCCGGAATGGTCCTAGCCCACGCAGTGGTGGGGCTGATCGCTAGCATCTATCTCCTGGTTCTGTTGTACCGCCTGTTGCGTCGCGGTTCTTGGATGGGACGGCTCGGCTGGCTGCTGGTGGCCGCCTCCGCCGTCTTCGGAGTCGTACTAATAAAGGTCGGTGCCCTCCGGGCTGACAACAACCTTTTCTATACGCATATTCTTCTCGGCCTCATAGGAAGCGGAGTGCTGTTCGCGGACTGGGCGGGGACGCGAGGCTGGCTCGCATCCGGCCGCATTCGCAGCGCCCTGCGTTATGCAGTTTGTCTGGTCGTTGTAGCTGGAGTCAGCTGGGCGGGTTGGAGCTCGCGTAATTCACGCTGGCAGAGTTCATTGCGCATTCAGAATCCTTCCAACTCGCCAGAAAGCATGAACGATGAAGGCGATGGACCGCAGGGTGACTTCTTTCCGAGCTCTGCGCAGGTTTACGGGAAGCAAAGAATTCCCAGCAAGTTCTTCATGGAATCGGAATCCTGCCAGCGCTGCCATGCCGATATCTACCAGCAGTGGCAGAGTTCGGCCCATCACTTCTCGTCCTTTAACAATCAGTGGTACCGCAAGAGCATTGAGTACATGCAGGACAGGGTCGGCACCAAACCGTCAAAGTGGTGCGGCGGCTGCCATGATCCGGCGGTGCTTTACAGCGGACTCATGGACACGCCAATCAAACAGATCGTGCACCGCCCGGAAGCGCAGGCCGGCCTTGGCTGCATGATGTGCCACTCCATTGCGAAAGTGAAGAGCACGATGGGGCAGGGCGACTTCTACCTTGAGTATCCGGAGCTCCACGAACTTGCGGCCAGTAAGAACCCTGTTGTGCGCACGCTGCATGACTTCCTGGTAAACCTGAATCCAGAGCCCCATCGCCGTGTCTTCCTGAAACCCTTCATGCGCGACCAGACGCCCGAGTTCTGCTCCAGCTGCCACAAGGTGCATCTGGATGTCCCGGTGAATCATTACCGCTGGACTCGCGGCTTCAACGAATACGACAACTGGCAAGCCAGCGGGATTTCGGGCCAGGGTGCTCGCTCTTTTTATTACCCGAAGGTTTCGCAGCAGTGCGCCGACTGCCACATGCCACTCACGCATTCCGCGGACAAGGGCAACCTGAACGGTTTTGTGCACTCCCACCGCTTCCCGGGAGCGAATACGGCAGTTCCGATCGCGAACGAGGATGCCGAGCAGTTGAAGCTGACAGAAAACTTCCTGAAGAATGGCATTCTGAGCGTTGATATTTTCGCCATCTCGCCGGAGTCGATTCAGGCGAAGGCGGTTGCGTCGACCGAATCCGATATTCAGACGACGTTTGCCGTAGGCGAAGAGTCCGAATCAAAGATTCAATCAGCAACCACCGAGGCTTCGCCAATTACCGCGCCTCTCGATCGCGTCCAGCCCGTGCTTCGTCGTGGCGATACCGAGCGCGTAGATGTCGTTGTGCGCACGAAAAAAATCGGACACTTCTTTCCCGGCGGCACAGTCGACGCATACGATACGTGGCTTGAATTGAAGGCCACCGACGACAAGGGGCAAACGATTTTTTGGAGCGGTATGGTCGAAGACAATGGGAAGGGTCCAGTTGAGCCGGGAGCTCACTTCTATCGATCGCTGCAGATCGATGAGCACGGCAATCCGGTCAACAAGCGCAACGCATGGGCAACTCGCTCCGTGGTCTATGTGCGCCTTATACCGCCCGGGGCGGCCGACACGGTGCATTACCGCATGCACATTCCGGAAAGTGCCGGAAACAAAATCACGCTTCATGCGCGCCTCTGCTATCGCAAGTTCGCCTGGTGGAACACCCAGTTTGCCTTCGCCGGAGTGCCGGATCCAACCAAGCCGCCAGCGCCAGTTGAGCCCAGTTATGACGACAACAAATATGTCTTTAGCGGGCCTTTGAAGGGAGTTTCCGCAAAGCAAGAGAAGATTCCTGACGTTCCTATCGTGGCCATCGCCGAGAACGAAGTGACATTAAACGTAGTTGGACGCAACGCTCCCGCTGCGCAGCCCAAGACCGAGCTTCAGGCGGAAGACTGGCAGCGCTGGAATGACTATGGAATTGGCCTTCTCCTGCAAGGCGACTTGAAGGGGGCGGAGGCGGCCTTCGATAAGGTGACGGAGATTGATCCTAAGAATCCCGATGGATGGGTGAACATAGGCCGTGCCGCCGTGCAAGAAGGTGACATGGAGCGGGCGCGTACGGCGTTGCAAAAGGCTCTGTTGATCAGTCCGGAGCTTGCCCGTGCACATTATTTCTATGCTCGTGTCCTACGCAGCGACGGCAACTACGGTGGCGCGGAGTCTGAACTGCGCATGGTCTTGAAGCAGTACCCTCGTGACCGGGTTGTGTTGAACGATCTAGGGCGCGTGCTCTTCCTGCAGCGCAAGTTTGCGGAGGCCGTAAAGGCGTTGAATTCGGTTCTTGAGATCGATCCCGAGGACTTGCAGGCCCACTACAACCTGATGCTTTGCTACAACGGCCTCGGCGATGAGAAGAATGCGCACGATCATCAGGTGCGGTACCTGCGATTCAAGGCAGACGAGTCTGCGCAGACTATCACCGGCCCTTACCGTCAGAAGCATGCCGAGGACAACAACGAACGGCAATCAATCCACGAGCACGTGTCGGTCGGGCTCGACCAGCCGAAGCAGTCGAGGAGCAATGGCAGAAAACCTGCGGCGACGGGCGTTCCCGACCGCAGCGTCCGTCCTGCGAAGCAACCCTCGGCGGCAGCATCTTCGCCTACCCCATCGAACGGAGCAATGAATTAATGCAGTTTTCCGGTATGAAGCGTTTTGACCTGGCGCTCACCAGTGCCTTAGCGGCTCTGTTCCTAATTTCATCGGCCGCTGCCCAGAACATCACCTTCCGCGACATTACCGCTCAATCCGGCATCCGCTTCACTCACAATAATGGCGCTTTTGGAAAGAAATATCTGCCCGAAACCATGGGACCGGGCTGTGCTTTCATCGACTATGACAATGATGGCTTTCCCGACGTTCTGATCGTCAACGGGGAGAATTGGCCAGGCCACCCTGGTCCCGCCACCACGCCGAAGCTATATCACAACAACCAGGACGGTACTTTCACGGATGTTACACGGAGAGCCGGACTGGCCGTCTCGATGTTCGGAATGGGCGTTGCGATTGGGGACTACGACAACGACGGCCACGACGATATTTTTCTCACTGCCATGGGACAGAACCACCTGTTCCACAACAATGGCAATGGCACCTTTACCGACGTAACCAAGACTTCGGGATTCTGGGGCTCAAGTGAGTTTTCCACCGGCGCCGCTTGGGTCGACTACGATCGCGATGGAAAGCTCGACCTGGTAGTCGCGAACTACGTTCAATGGACTCTCGCGGGCGATCTGTTCTGCACGCTGGATGGCAAGACGAAATCCTACTGCACCCCGGAGTCGTATAAGGGCGCAACCGCAAGGCTGTGGCACAACCTGGGCAACGGCAGATTCGAAGACGTTACTCAGAAGGCGCACTTCTTTGACAACACGTCCAAATCGCTGGGCGTCGCTGTTCTCGACTACAACGGCGACGGCTGGCCCGACATCGTGCTCGCCAACGATACGCAGCCCAACAAACTCTACTTAAACAAGAAGGACGGAACGTTTGAAGAAAGGGCCGTCCCGGCAGGCATTGCCTTCAGCGAAGACGGAATCGCTCGCGCCGGCATGGGGGTGGATGCAGCGGATTACGACCGTTCCGGACGACCCAGCCTGATCATTACTAACTTTGCCAACCAGATGCTCTCGCTTTATCACAACGAGGGCAACGGGTTGTTTGTGGATGAAGCTCCAAGCTCGGAGGTCGGTCGAGCAACCCTAGTCACCCTTGGTTTTGGTTGCTTTTTCTTCGACTATGACAATGACGGTTGGCCCGACATTCTAGTTGCCGACGGACACATTGAAGACCAGATCGAGAAAGTGCAGAAGCGGGTAAGCTACGCCGAGCCGCCTCACGTATTTCGGAATCTTGGCAAAGGAAAATTCACCGAAGTGACGCAGTCGCTCGGGAACGCCTTTGCCGCGCCTAAAGTCGCACGGGGTGCGGCTTATGCGGATCTTTTCAATGAAGGCGTGCTCGATGTGTTGCTGACTACGAACGGGGGACGCGCCTACCTGTATCACAACCAAGGCGTGGCCAACCGCAGCGTGCGCATCAAACTGGTTGGCACGAAGTCGAACCGCGACGGTATCGGGTCGGTGATCACGGTGGCGTCGGGCGGCGAGAAGGAGTGGAAGATGGTGCGAAGCGGGTCGAGCTACCTTTCTCAAAGCGAACTAATTGCAACCTTCGGCTTGGGTACGAAAAATAAGGCTGATTCCATTGAAATTCAGTGGCCGAGCGGTCTGGTTGAGAAACTAAGCAACATCAACGCCGGCCAAACGATCACCGTACAAGAAGGAAAGGGCGTGATAGCCTCTCGCGGGTTCGGCCCCGCGCCGAAGAAGCCGGTTGCGACCAAGGTAGCCCGGCTTTCCGAGGAAAAGCGTTAGAACCCTCACCACCGAAGACTCGGAGTCCAAAAGGGCGATCGCAGGCAATGGAAGGGACTTCAAAGGTAAATCTCTTTGGTGTTGCTCTGTGAAACTCTGTGTTCTGTGTGGTTAAATCTCTTTCAATGAAATCCAAACTGCTGCTGTGCATGGGTGGGCTGATTTTGGCTGGAATGGTGCTGCTTGCCGCGGTGCCAGAGAAAAAGCTGAGCCCGCCCGAAGGGGCTCGTCTCAACAATCTTGGCTGCGCCTACATGAACCAGCAGCTGTTTGAGAAGGCGCTGAAATCGTTTGAAGAGGCGTCGACGGCCGATCCCAACCTCGGCATCGCGAAGCTGAACCAGGGCATTGCCTTCTCCAGCCTGGGCAAAGTGGATGAAGCCAAGGTGCTACTCGAACAGGCCGCCAAGGCGAATCCGAAGGACCCGCACGTTTGGTACGCGCTGGGCATGCTGGACAAAAACAGCAGCAATCCGGAAGCTGCCGTCGAAGATTTCAAGCGCGTCATCCAACTCGATGACACCGACCCGGACACCTGGTATTTCCTCGGAACCGTCTACTCGCAGATTCGGCAGTTTCCGCAGGCGATCGATGCCTTCCAGCACGCTCTCAAGCTGAATCCGAACCACGCATCGGCGACCTTCGGGCTTTCGCGCGCCTACCAACAATCGGGCGATTCAGCCAGTGCACGCGAACGTCTGGCTCGCTTCCAATACATCACCGCCCACAAGCTGGGCTCGGCCATGAGCTTGGCCTATGGCGAGCAGGGCAAATATTCATTAGCGGAGGAATCGCCGGTTTCGGGAACGAAAGTCCTGCCACAGATCTCTGTCAAGTTTCTGCAGATGACGAAAGAGGCCGGGTTGCCGACATCGGTCGAACAGGCTAGCAACTTCGGGGACGGCCCAGGGGCTTGTTTCCTTGACTACGACAATGATGGGAAAATTGATCTCCTCTTGCTCGGCGGCAGCCACGGTGCGACTCTTTACCACAACCGTGGAACCGGGAGCTTTGAAGATGTCACTTCGAAGTCAGGAATCAATCTAGGTTTTCAGGCGGTTGGTTGCACGGCCGGCGACTACGACAATGATGGGTTCGCCGACATGGCGGTTAGTGGCGAGGGCGGGGTAGTGCTCTTGCACAATGAGAAGAACGGGACGTTTAAAGACGTTACCACCTCAGCAGGAATTCACAACCAAGGAGCCTCAGCCGGGGTTGCCTTTATCGACTATGACCATGATGGCGACATCGACCTGTATGTAGTTCAGAGCGACAAAGCCCGGAAAGACAATTCGCCAGAGCAGCAGCAGTCTTCAAAACCCGCGAGTCGTGACTCAGCAACCCGCGCTAATCAGTTGTGGAGGAACAACGGGGACGGGACCTTCACGAACCAGACGGAGGAAACCGGCCTTGGCTCGGTGGGTTCTCTGATGGGTGCAGTTGGGACCGACTATAACAATGATCGTGCCGTCGACCTCATCGCTCCCGGGGTTCCTTTCCCAGTGGTGTTCCGAAATCCTCGTGAAGGGAAGTTCGAGCTCGAGAATTATTTCCGTCAGGCTCAGGAAGACGCAGCCGCCCGAGATCGAGGCGGCGCCGCTGTCGCTGTGCTCGACTACGACCATGACGGCTGGATGGACGTTGCAATTACTTACCCTTCCGCCCCGGCACTGGTTCTTTGGCACAATGATCACGGCAAGAGGTTCGAACAAGTTCCAGTCCCCGAGACTAACTGGTCCGTGGCCTATGGTGTTGCTGCCTTTGACTACGACAACGACGGCTGGGTGGATCTGGCCGCGGTTGGCGAAACCAAAGACGGCAAGGGCGAGATCAAGCTGTTCCGAAACCTCGGCCCCGATGGCTGGAGAGACGTTTCCGCCGAGGTGGGCCTGGACAAAATCGAGCTCAAGAAACCGCGTGCGATCGTCACCGGTGACTACGACCAGGACGGCGCCACCGACCTTCTTATAACCCAAAACCACGGCCCGGTCGTGCTTTTGAAGAACCAAGGCGGGAACAAGAACAATTGGCTCCGTCTTGCCCTCAAAGGCCTGAACGACAACAAGAGCGCGATTGGGACGAAGGTCGAAGTTTTTTCCGATGGCATTCGCCAGAAATATGAGATCTACGGGTCCAACGGATATCTTGGCCAGAACTCAGCCTATTTAACCGTCGGACTTGGGCAGGCGAAGCAGGCCGATGTCGTGCGCATGCTTTGGCCCGGAGGCGTGCTTCAAGACGAAATCGAAATTGCTGCCAACCGGCAGCAAGATTTCCTCGAGCTCGACCGCCGCGGCAGCTCCTGCCCGACATTATTCGTCTGGGATGGCGCGCATTACCGCCTGGTTGCCGATGTGCTTGGTGCGGGCGTTCTCGGCCACTGGGTCGCGCCTGGTGCGAGGAATATCCCGCGCCCGATCGAATGGGTGAAGGTGGACCGCACCCTGGTTAAGACGCTTGCGGGGGTTGGTAGGAGTGGAGGGGTTCTCAGTTTCCGCCTAATGGAGCCCATGGAAGAAGTGGTCTATCTCGATGCCGTGAAGCTAGTCGCTATCGATCACCCATCCGAGGTAGAGGTCTATCCTAACGAATACTTCGCCAGCGGTCCGCCCTATCCGGAGTTCAAGGTCATCACCAGCCGTGGCGCAACGGCGCCTGCAGGTGCCTGGGACGACAAAGGTAATAATCTGCTGCCCGACCTGGTTGCCCACAAATACGTGGGCAAGCTTGACCTGCTTCCGTTCAAGGGGTTCGCGAAACCGCACAGTCTCATCCTTGACCTTGGTGAACCGTATCGTGGCGGCTCGTTGCGCCTGCTCATGCATGGCGAGATCGAGTACTTCACCGCGACCGGCATGTACGCCGCATCGCAGGCAGGAATTGAACCCACGGCGCCCTACGTGGAAGCAGAGATCGGTGGTTCGGGGACCGACGCCCTTGCCCGTTCTGTGGACAGAAGCTCCGCGCAACCCAATACAAAGTCCGACAAGTGGGTTCGCATACTCGATGACATGGGCTTCCCCGCCGGTTTGCCGCGCACGATCACCACCGACCTCACCGGCAAACTTCCCCTTGGCACCACGCGCATTCGCATTACGACCAACCTGCAGATCTATTGGGACAGCATTCTGATTGACCGTAGCTCGCAAAGCGATCACTTCAATCTGAGTGAGGTTCCGTTAGACAAAGCCCAACTCCGCTTCCACGGCTATCCCAAGCAGATTGAAGACCTGCCTCCCGGAAATGTAAAGTACGTTTACGAGCAGGTGAGCCGCACTGGGCCGTATGCTCGCCAGGCAGGGGAATATACGCGCTACGGTGATGTCCTTCCACTGCTCAATCGATCGGACGACAAACTTGCAATCTTTGGATCCGGGGAGGAAGTGCAGCTCGATTTCGATCCTGCGAAGCTCCCTGCGCTTCCGAAGGGCTGGACTCGCGATTACTTCTTTTTTGCGAACGGCTATGAGAAGGACATGGACTTCTACGCCGCCGAAGGGGACACCGTCGAGCCGCTTCCGTTCCGCGCCATGGAAACTTACCCCTATCCGGGAAAGTCGTTCCCCGACGATCCTGAGCATCGCAATTACATGCTGAAGTACAACACGCGATTTGTCTCCGGCAACGAGCCTCGCGGATACGCGTATAGGTATGGAAAGTAACGTCTTGTTCACCGAAGTCGGGGTGTAGGCTGAGTAGGAGCCTTACAGCAGATGCAGGCAGCTTCTCTGTGCCTGCTTTATAATCATAGCTTCCGCTCAACTCTGGAGTTTCCAACCAATGATTCGTTTCATGCAAACATCTGCGACGTTCAAGAAGTATGTCTTGACGTCCATTCTTGTCGTCATTTGCATTGCCATGGCCTGGTATCTCGTACCCACGTTCACAGGTCAGGGATTGGGGAATAGCAGCAACAATCCTGTCCTTGCGACCGTTGCTGGTACCGACATTACGACCGCCGCGGTGCGTAAAGAAGCTGTCCAAATCATAGAACAGCAGTACCCCAGTGCCCGTGCTCAGGCAGGGATGCTCATGCCCCTGGTCGCAAAGCAGGCCTCTGAGGTCCTCATCAATCAAAAGATCCTGATTGCCGAGGCCCGGCGGATGGGGTTCAAAGCGACTCCGGATGACATACGGCAGGAACTCCAGCACGGCGAATTAGGCGCGACATTTTTCCCCGGCGGCAAATTCGTGGGCATGGAGGCCTACGAAAATCTTCTTGCAAGTCACGATCTGAGTCGTGACGAGTTCGAGCAGAGCATTGGCGACAGCATCTTGATTCGCAAGCTGCAGGCAGCCGTGAACGGCGGGGTCACTGTGACTGACGCCGAAGTCCGAAAAGAATTTGAAAAACGCAATACCAAGGTCAAGTTTGACTACGCGGTACTCAAAAAGGACGACATCCTGAAAACGCTGCGCCCCACTGAACCGGAGCTGCAGGCCTTCTACGAACGCAACAAGCAGACCTACGTCAATTCGATTCCTGAGAAGCGCCAGCTGAAATATGTCGTTCTCGACAATGCCAGAATCCTGGCTCAAACCAATGTTACCCAGCAGCAACTGGAGGACTACTACAGTCAACACCGCGACGAATTCCGCATTCCGGAGCAAGTTACCGTGCGGCAGATCGTCATCAACAAGCCCCTCCCCGGCTCCGATGGCAAAATTGATCAGAAAGCGCTCGATGCGGCGCGTGCAAAAGCGGACGACGTCGCGAAGCAGTTGAAGGCGGGAGCGAACTTCGCCGATCTCGCGAAGAAATATTCCGATGATGCAACTAAGGAACAAGGCGGCTTGGTTGGAAGCGTCCGGCCCGACGTGTTCCCCGACGCTGCCGTCAAAACCGCGGTCACATCGACCGCCAAGGGGAAGTCCAGTGACGTGATCAGCGCCGGCTATGCGTTCGTCATCATCCACGTGGAAGACAGGCAGGAAGCTCGCGTTAAGCCGCTGTCCGAGATCAAGGATCAGATCGAGCCGCTGATCAAGCAGCAGAATGCGGCACAGGAGGGCCAAAGAGCGGCCGAACAATTGCTTTCTCAAGCAAAAGCGAGCGGAAGCAGTCTTGAGAAAGCCGCCGCCAGCAAAGGTTTGCAGGTTACAACCACAGATTTTGTTACCAGCCGCGACGCGCTGCCGGGCATCGGAGCCGATCCTCAATTCATGAACATGGCATTTGCGCAGGAAAAGAATGCGCCGCCGGATCTTGCTTCTGTCCATGCCGGTTTCGTGATTTACCAGGTGACAGACGTAAAGCCTCCGGCAACCCCAACCTTCGCGGAGATTCGCGATCGCCTGGAAAATGAATTCAAGAACGAACGGGCAGCGCAATTGCTGAACCAAAAGACGCAGGAACTCGCGGATCAGGCCAAAGCGAAAAACGACCTGAGGAAGGCGGCCAAAGAGGCGGGGGCTCAGGTAAAGACCAGTGAATTCGTAGCTCCGGATGGCCAGGTTCCGGACATCGGCTCGATGTCTGGACAGGCGGCGGTGGCGTTCACCCTCAAACCAGGTGAGATTAGCGGCCCGATAAACAGCGGAAGTAGCGGGGCGGTTCTCTCGTTGCTCGAACGCCAGGCTCCGACGGATCAGGATTTCGCCGCGAAAAAAGACCAGATCCGGGAGGGGCTCATCCAAGAAAAGCAAGCTGAAATGTTCGGACTCTTTCTGTCGAATCTGCGCGATCAAATGCAGAAGGCCGGCAAGCTCAAAGTCAATCAGGCTCAACTGGACACGCTCACGAAACCCAGGAGTGAAGATTAGACGTGGAAGGTGACTAGAGGATCGTTGCTCGTTCCCAGCGACGGCCTAAAACGCCCTCGCCTGCGTAAACGACTAGCCCCTAGTCGCTAGCCACTGACCACTGCTTCCATGACATTTCCTCGTCTGAGTGGAGTTTTGCTTCACCCTATCTCGCTGCCTTCGATCGGCGGCATCGGCGACCTCGGTCCTGCCGCCTACGAGTTCCTCGATTTTCTGGCAGAAGCAAAGCAAGGACTTTGGCAAGTCTTGCCGTTGAATCCACCCGCCAATGGGAACTCGCCCTATTCTTCCACCTCGGCATTTTCCGGGCATCCGCAACTGGTTAGCTTGGAGCAATTAGTGGCGGATGGATGGCTTGAGTCGTCTGCCTTGTCGAGCTTTCGGCCCGAGACCAGTCACATCGATTACGCCGAGGTGAACCGCACCAAGTTGCCCTTGTTGTGGCGCGCGGGAGAATCGTTTTTGAAGCGCGCCGACGGGGAGTCCCGGCAGCGTTTCCAGCAGTTCTGTACCGGGAACGACTGGTGGCTGGAAGATTACGTAGCCTTTGATCTTCTGCGCGAACGCCATGGAAGAGACTGGAGCAAATGGCCGCCGCAGTTCGCCCGCCGCGACGCCGCGGCCCTGCACAATTTCCGCGCAAGTGAGGAGAACGAGCTATCGCTGCGGCGCGTCGTCCAATTCTTCTTTTGGGAACAATGGCATTCTCTACGCAAGTACTGTGCCAGGAAGTCAATCAAGGTCGTAGGCGACATTGCGATTTTTGTGGACTACGACAGCGCGGACGTTTGGGCTCATCGGGATCTTTTCCGCCTTCGCGAGGACAATCTGCAGCCGGAGGTTGTCTCGGGTGTTCCGCCGGACTATTTCAGTGCCACCGGGCAGCGCTGGGGTAATCCTCTCTATGACTGGGACAAAATTCGGGCCACGGGATATCAATGGTGGGTACAGCGACTGCGATGGGCCACTCAGACGTGCGACTTCATTCGGCTCGATCACTTCCGCGGGTTTGCGCAATTCTGGGAGATTCCCGCCACCGAACCGAACGCCATCCACGGCAGATGGGTCAATGGGCCGGGGGATGAGCTGTTCCAAAAGATAAGAGGAGAACTCGGGGGATTGCCGTTTTTTGCCGAGGACCTTGGGTTCATTACGTCGGACGTGGTTGCATTGCGGGATCGACACGAGATTCCCGGCATGGCAGTCCTGCAGTTCGCGTTTGGTGATGTCGGTGCCCACGCCTATCTGCCCCATCGTGTGCCGCAAAATCGAGTGATTTATACCGGAACTCACGATAACGACACCAGTCTCGGCTGGTGGGGAGCCTTGGGCGAGCAGGAAAGGAGTGCCGTACAGGCGCTAGGCGGACCCTGCGACGACGGGCCCAACTGGGGACTTATTCGCCTGGCTCAGAGTTCCCAGGCGGCCTTTTCCATCGTTCCGCTGCAAGATGTTCTCGGTCTCGGTTCCGAAGCGCGCCTCAACACCCCGAGCACCCACACCGGCAACTATCATTGGCGCTACCAGGCTGGCGCCCTCAAACCGGAATTGGCTAGCAAATTGGCGGCCTTGGCAGAGGTCACCGATCGTACTCCAGACTCTCAAATCTTAGCTGACGCGGACCTACACAAATAACAAAGCCGGAGCTGGGAGCTCCGGCTTTGTGGTTGGCAGTTGCCCGGAAAAAACACCGTTGGGAAAAAATCGCGCCCCGAGATCCTGCCGGACGAAACCCCGTCCACCAAGCTTTATGCGCTTCTCCGCGGACGCATGGTCAAATCTCGAATCTGCGTCAGGATGCTGGACATCTGCATTCCGTTTAGCTGCGAGACGAACGGCATCATCTCGGCGATGAACGGGTCTTTCATCAACTCCATGATTTCTTCCTGACGGTTGCGTTCACCACCACTGAGCAGTTCGGGCACGGTCACCTCCAAGGCTTTCGCCAGGCGTTCCAACGACGAAAGAGTTGGCGTAGCTTTCTCGTTTTCGATCTTCGACACGTAGGTGCGGGGCACCGACATGCGGCCCGCGAGCTGTCGCTGACTGAGTCCGTTGCGCAGGCGCATGGCACGGATGGAGGCCGCTAGATTCAAGTGGCCGCGATGCGCTGCCGGCACCAATTGCGGTGCAGGGGCCTGCACAATCTCCGGCTCCTCCTCGTCCAGAGAGAGATGGCAGCGCCGGCAAAGATTGTTAGAGGTGCGAAACTGGACGAGCAGGCAACGATCGCAACGTACAACTTCCCGGGAATCAACCGGGGCTAGAGTGGTGGCCATTTGTGGTGGGAGTTGCCAGAGCGGGCAAGACCCAGGAACCTGTGGCTGCAGGTTCCAATCTCTTGCGTAATCTGCGGCATGCAGGCTGTGAAAGTCAAGGAAAATGTTGGGCATTCGTGGCCATTGGAAGGACAAGAAGACGCAACAAGCAGCAAAGATGCCGCTGCCCATCACGCCGGGCTAGCTTTTTGATGGTTACTCTTTTGATTCGTGCCCGATATTTAGCTCGGGTTCGATGCATTCCATCTTGCATCAATCTTCGGCGGATGCAGCATCGTTTGCAGCACAACGCAGTATTGTTCCGTCTTTTCCTGCAAGGACCGCAACTGTTCGGGGCTCGCTTCGGGCGCGTCAATCCTGAAGTCGACGCGAATCGATTCGAAGCCGACGGGCACGCTTTTCGAAAGCCCTAGCGTCCCTTGCAGATCCATGTCCCCGTTCACAGTGACCTCGATTTTTCGTGTTGGAACTCCCATTGCCGCAGCAACCAACTGACAGGTCAGCTGCGCGCAGGCCGCCAGTGCCCCTAGCAGCAGATCGCCGGAGCAGGCAGCCGCACCGCTGCCACCGACGCCTTTGTGGGCTTCGGCGTGGTACATTGCGCGTCCGATGTCCACCGAGCAGGAGAGCGGTGTCGAATCCTCGGTGCCTTTGGCGGTCAAGGTAATACGCGAGCCTGCGGGATTGCGCCGGTACTCATCTTTTAGAGGTTTCTGTATCGATCGAATGTCCATAGCACTCCTGTTAAATTCTGCTTGCTACAAAGGGGGAAGTGTCAGCCGTGGATGCCGTCTACGCTCCAAACCTCTCCCGATAGGCGCTCGGCGACACGCCGGTGTGCCGCTGAAACAACGTGCGGAAGAACACGACGTCCTGATACCCCACTGCCTCGCTGATTTCCTGCATGGTGCGGTGATTGTTTTCCAGCATGCGCTTGGCGGCTGCGATCCGCAGCTTCTGAAGATAGCTGAGCGGACTATCTCCGGTGGCCGCCTTGAAACGGCGCACGAAATTCCGTTCACTCATGCCTACGCGCCGTGCTGGCTCTTCAAGGGGAAAGGTCTTAGAAAAATTCTTGTGCATCCACTCCTGCGCGCTCGAAATATTGTCGTCGCTGTGATCGGTTTTGAGCGGAACAATGGCGAAACCGGATTGCCATGCGCGTGGGGTCTCGATGAGCAGGGCCTTGGCGGTCTGTACGGCGATCTCGTGCCCACAGAACTTCTCGACCAGGTAAATGCTCAAATCGAGCGATGCGTTGACCCCCCCACCGCAGTAGAAACCGTGGTCCTCAGTGATCATCAACTCCGGCATCCATTGCACGCGCGGATACATTTCGCGAAATCTCTCCGCCAGCCCCCAGTGAGTGGTCGCACGTTTTCCGTCCAATAATCCAGCAGCCGCAACCAGTCCTACGCCTGAGCACACGCTTGCAACGTCAATCCCGCGGCTGCTTCGGCGCTTTAACCACGGCACAATCTCGCCGTTCCGTTCAATTACGTCATGGACACTTAATCCCGTCGTCGGAACAAAAATCAGGTCGGTTTTGCCCACATCTTCCAGCGCAACATTGGGCTGGATCTGAATCCCTCCATCGCAGCGCACTGGTTTACCGTCCACCGACGCTGCGGTGACGTGAAACTTGGGCGCGCATTCCGTCCCGGTAAGAATGTTCCACAAGGAGCCGGCGTGCCGAAAGACCTCCATTGGCCCAATGGCGGTAGAGGAAAACATCTGATCGAGAAGCAATACCGTGATTTCCTTCATTGGTTACCCCGGCCAGCCCCTGTGGCATGGCGTAAATACCTACCTACGATGTCATATCTGCCATCTTGTTGCAAAGTCCGTTCCCCGCTTACTCTCGCACCATCGCAACCGGAAATTACAAACAGGGAGAACAGAGAAGATGGCAACGGCAAAGAAATTTTCAACAGTTATCAACGGAGTGATGGTCGACGATCTTTTCTCGACCATTGATGCGGTCAAAGGAACGCCGGCAATCGCGAAGTTTAAGTTTGGCGTCCGCAATCGATGGGCGACGGGCAGTCAGAATGCCACGACGGTCACCGGATTTCATGGAGCCATGCAGAACCTTTCGCATCCCAAGCCATTTGTCTTGGAGGCGGACGAACCGGCGATCCTGCTGGGCAAGGATTCGGCAGCCAATCCGGTTGAGCACCTACTGCACGCGTTGGCCTCGTGCTTGACAACCTCGATGGTTTATCACGCCGCCGCACGCGGCATTCAGATCGAAGAAGTCGAATCAACCCTCGAAGGCGACATCGACCTTCATGGATTTCTGGATCTCGATAAGAAGGTTCGCAACGGATACCAGGGCATCCGGGTGAACTTCAAGGTCAAGGCCGACGTGCCGGACGATCAGTTAGAGGAGATTGTGCAGTTGGGGTCGGGACGCTCGCCGGTGTTCGATTCCCTGGTCAACGGTGTTCCCGTCTCGATCACGGCTTCGCGCAAGTAGGCGCGATCCCACTCAGGTTTCGCCACCAGGCGCCATCGAGGCAAAAACCGAAAATCATCAAGGAGAGAAATTAACAATGGAAAGCTCAACCTCAACTCTGAAGGCGGTAGCGGGTCTCCTGCACTCGAGCTTGCTGACTGCGCTTGTGATAGTCGCACCGATTCTCGCAAGGGCTGACGACTCCGCTCATAACCACGGGTCCTCGTCGAAACTGGTGCAGATTGTTCGGCAGAACACGGCACAGTTCATCGACGTCAACAATGTAAAGGCAGCAGGCTACCAGCCATTGTTCGGCTGCGTGAGCGGCCCGGACCACGGGGCGATGGGAATTCACTACGTCAATCTGGGCTTGGTAGGGGATGGTTTGCTGGACCCGCGCACCCCGGAGGCCCTTATCTACGAGCCAATCGGTAAAGCACGGCGCTTGGTTGGTGTCGAGTACATCGTGGATGCGGCCACCTGGCTGGCGTCTCACGACAACGCTCCACCCCAATTGGAAGGCCAGGACTTCCAGTTCGTGGACGCTCCCAACCGGTTCGGGATTCCGGCGGCATTCTTCGAACTGCACGTCTGGGCCTGGCGGGAAAATCCCAACGGGGCGTACGTGGATTGGAACAACAACGTAAGTTGCGAAGGACAATGATGGCTAGTTAGAACACCTTCAGAGTCAGCTCGTGGGAGTCGAAAAGTGCCCGCTCAAGTGCTTACTTGGGCGGGCCCGTCGACCTGTCCAGTATCATGAATGAGCAAGTCGGATCCCCATGACTGATCGAGTTGCAGCCTGGAGCCTTCTCACGGAATTTACTCAATCCGAGAGCTTGCGTAAGCATGCGCTTGCGGTTGAGTCATGCATGCGCGCCTACGCGCGGAGGTTTGGGGCAGATGAGAATCTGTGGAGCGTGGTGGGTCTAATTCACGACTTTGATTATGAGAAGTATCCAACCGCTCAGGAGCACCCGTTTAAGGGCAACGAGATCCTAAAGGAACGAGGATATTCTGACGAAATCCGTCGCGCCATTATGTCGCACGCCGACTATAGCGGAGTGATACGGCACACGGAGATGGAGAAGGCTTTATTTGCCTGTGATGAACTTGCCGGGTTCATCACCGCCATAGCGCTAGTCAAGCCGGGGAAGTCACTGGCCGAGGTCGATGCCAGGTCCGTGCGCAAGAAGATGAAGGACAAAGCCTTCGCCCGCAGCGTCTCGCGCGACGACATCGTGAATGGTGCCAAAGACCTGGGAGTAGACCTCGATGAGCACATCACCTTCTGCGTGGAGGCGATGAAAGGGATTGCGACTGAGTTGGGGCTGGGATAGTTGGGAATGGGCTTGCAGGCCTCACGAGCCTCAGTAATCGGGCACTCGCGAGGCGGAATTGGTTCCCTCCCTTGTCGATGGCGCCATCACGGGGTCTTCTTTTGTTTTCTGGCTCCCAGAATTTCCAGATTCTTTCTGATTAACCCATACCTCTGTTCTACGCACTTGTGACTCGCGAGCGGATCCTCGGGCGCGTGCATGACGTAATCAAGCAGCTGATCGACGGTGCTGGTGCAAACATGCAGACGGGTGTCGGAGGAAGCGTAGTAGAGGAAGACGGTTCCGTCTCTACGCGCGACCCAGCCATTGCTGAACACGACGTTCGAAACGTCGCCAACGCGCTCGTCCCCCCGCGGCCCAATCAAATAGCCTGCCGGTCGATGGGTGATGACCTGAGGTCGCGCCAAATCAGCCAGGAACATGTAGAGCACGTAACGCAATCCGGCTGCCGTATTCCGCACCCCGTGCGCGAGGTGCAGCCACCCTTTCTCGGTTTTGATGGGGGGCGGGCCAAGGCCGTTTTTCACCTCTTTGATCGTGTGGTACTCGCGGTTGTCCATGATGACTTCTTCGTCGACAACCGGATTTTCCATGCTCTTGGTTAGTGCCCAACCGATGCCGCCCCCCTTGCCGGCTTGAATAAATTCGTCTTGTGGCCTGGTGTAAAGCGCATATTGGCCGTTCACGAACTCGGGATGCAGCACCACGTTCCGCTGCTGGGGAGACTTGGTCTTGAGGTCGGGGAGCCGCTCCCAATTCTTCAGGTCCTTTGTGCGCACAATTCCGCATTGCGCGACTGCCGACGACGTGTCCCATTCGGGCACTTTGGCATCTTTACGTTCGGAGCAGAAGAGGCCGTAAATCCATCCGTCTTCATGCCTGACCACCCGGATGTCATAGACGTTCACGTCGGGGGTGTCGTTCTGGGGCAGAAGAACCGGGTAATCCCAGAAACGGAAGTTATCAACGCCGTTCGTGCTTTCCGCGACTGCCAGGAATGACTTTCGGTCGACTCCCTCCACCCTGCCAAGCACAAGGATTTTTCCATTGTGTTCGATTGCACCGGCGTTAAAGACAGCGTTAATCCCCATCCGTTCTTGCAAATAAGGATTCGTTTTGAAGTCGAAGTCATAGCGCCAGATCAACGGGGTGTGCTCGGCGGTCAAAACCGGATAGGTGTACCGGTCGTAGATCCCATTGCCCTTGGAAATCTTAGGATTGCGCTGTTTTAGCAGTTTTTCCTGTTGGGCAAAAAGAGTTCGGGTCTGTCTTCTAAATTCGCCTTGCGTCATTCATGTTCTCCAAGTGTAGGAAAGCTGCAGTCAAAACCCACGCCGTTCTTCTTTCACGCTTTCCAGGTGCTCAGCGTCCTTGGCGGTAACCGCCCGAAAAAAAAGTCTTAACGCAAGCTCGCAACCCTGCCAAACATTCTGAGCAAATCGAGCACCAAGAAAAGCTAATGAGTTCTGGCGTTCTCGTCTACCCTCGCCATGACCTCAAAACAGGTCCGGCTATTGTGGTAAGGGCATTTCCACGGATCGACTTTGGACTTGTCGTTGCTCGGAACGCCGTCGCGCGAGACCTTCCAGAACCACTCTCCGTGCTCGTGATCGATAAGGTGGTTGTCGATGAACTCCCACGAGCGCTCCGCAGCCGTGCGGAATTGGTTGTTTCCGGATAGCTGGAAGGCATTCAAGAATCCGACTACCGCTTCCGATTGCGCCCACCAATGCTTGTCGCTCTCGACAATCTTGCCATGTTCCGCGGCATGGAGGATCCCGCCATCGGAGTCCACCCCCTGGTCACAAACCGTCTGCGCCATCCGCAGCGCCTGGTCCTCGACCCTCTTTATCAGTTGCCGATCGCCACACATCTTTGCCGCTTCGCACAACAGCCAGCTCCCCTCGATGTCATGACCAAAGGAAACAATCTCGGTCTTCGGCCTCCAGTCTTCCTCGAAGAACAAAAGGAAATGATGGGTCTTGGGATCGATGATGCGAGTCAAGAAGATCTCAACCAGTTCTCGCAAACGCTTCCCGAGCTTAGGGTCCTTGGATGACCGACTTAAGTTCGTGTAGGCCTCCATCATGTGAAGATGCGTGTTCATGGACTTTTTCTCGTCCATGTCTACTTCGCTCAGACGTTGATCGCCCGCGAGAGTCCAGTCGCGTTCGTAAGTCTCAAAGTAGCCGCCAAACCGCTCGTCATGGCTGGTCTGTTCGATGATCTCGTACAAATGAATTGCCTGTCTCAACGCCTCCTGGCTGCGAGTCGCCTCATAATACTCAGCCAGCGCATAAACCGTGAACGCCTGTCCATAAATCCGCTTTTTCATGTCCGACGGTTCTGCACGGTAGTTGAGCATCCAATACACGCCCCCAAATTTTTCGTCCCAGAAATGGCGGAGGATGTAGTCGTAGGCGCGCGTCGCTGCCCTGAGATACCTATCTTCCCGATATACGGAGAAGGCCTTTGAGAATGTCCACAAAATGCGAGCATTGAGGATAAGCCCTTTATCGGCCTTCGCATCGATCACCAGGTTGTTCGAGATCCTTCCGCGGAACCCGCCAAACTCCTCGTCAATCGTGTACTTCAGCCAGAAGGGGAGGATGTTCAATCGCAACTCTTTTTCCGCGCGAGCTCTCAGATCAAACACACGAGTCTCCCTGGAAGGCGTAGAAAGCGCATCCCGATGGAACTAGCTTGCTGCCTTTGTGGTTGATTCCCGGACCATCAGTTCCGGCTTGACGGCGACCTGCCTCGGCCAGTCCTCCTGGCCCTCAAGGCGATCGAGAAGAATCTTGGCGGCAATTTCACCCATCTGGTGCAGGGGCTGGCGAACGGTTGTCAGGCTGGGAGAGTGGAACATCGCCGCCTGAATATCGTCAAAACCTACCACTGAGACATCTTCAGGAACCCGCAAACCGGATTCACGGATCGCGCGAATCGCGCCGATTGCCGAAGCATCGTTGTACGCGAACAACGCCGTAAACGGCTGCTTGCGTTCCAGCAACATCTTGGCGTAGGGATATCCGAGGGCGGGCCCAGACTCTTCGCCAGCCAGCTGAACTGTCAGTTCGGGTCTGATCGGAACACCTAGTTCACGTGCGACCTCAGAAATCGCGCCCCAGCGCTGCGCCGCATCGGAACTGTCCGGGTTCCCAATCATGACAGCGATATTGCGATGTCCCAGAGACACCAGATGCTCTAACGCGAGCTTCACGCCCAGGCGTTGATCGAGGATCACATTGGTTGCGTTTTCCTCCTGGCGATGCCCGGAGACCGCAACCATGGGCAGCGAGATGGAGTATTGCAGGTTCAGATCGATCGTAATGACGCCTTCTGCTCCCCGCTCGAGCAGCAGCTGACTGTACTTCTGGAAAAGCTCTGGGTCGTGGTGGTGAATGCCTGTGATGAAAAAGTAGTCCTTCTGGCGGGCGTATTCCTCGATGCCGGCAATTACCTGACCACCGTAGCCATCGCTGATATCGGTTGGAATCACGCCGATGGTGTATGTCCGCTTATTACGCAGCGAGCGCGCCATCAGGTTGGGTTTGTATTTGAGATCCCGGGCAGCGGCGAAAATCCGATTGCGAGTTCCTTCCGGGATGTGTTTTGCAGAAGGTGAGTTGTTGAGGACCGCCGAAACCGTTCCCGGGGAGAGATGCAACTTTTCTGCAACCAGCTTCAGCGTAACCACCGATTCCGATCCCGCTTTCTTCACGCTCATAACACTCCAAAACACCAACGATATTTCCGCTTTATCCCCGAAGACGAGGTAAACGGGAACCGCTTTAAAGTAGTCCTTCCAAATTTTAACGCAAGCTCAATAAACGATTTTCTTCGTATTATTTCACGTAGTGATCGCGAACTGGAGAGAATTGTAGGGCGGAGTCTCACGGCGAAGCCCGAGAGACCGCCGCAGTAAGCCACGCTATTGCTGGATTCAGGGCGTTAGCCTGCCGGTCGAGAGGTAATCTTGCGAGGGGACACCAAAAGCGTCCGCTACACGGTTGAAGAAGGCGAACATCGCAATAATGTAGACCGCTTCAGAAATCTGATCCTCGCTCCAGCCGCCAGCGCGCAATTTTTGAACATCATTGGCAGTAGAGCGATATGCCGCTTTTGTAATCAATTCCACGTAGTCGAGCAGCGAGCGTTCGGCCGGAGTCAGGCCCGCCTCATCGAGCTTACCCTCGAGAATCGCGTTTACGCATCGATCGCTTGCTCCCTGAACACGCAGGAAGTACACATGACTGTCCAGTCAATACGGGCAATGGTTCAGGTAAGAGACATAGCTGGCAATCATTTCCTTGTGACGGCGGGAGAGGTGGCCTTCGGAAAAATGAACGGTGTTCGAGAACTGAATCACCTGCCGAAGGAAATCCGGTCTGGCACCAAAACACTTGAGGATGCCAGGTACCTGCTTTCGGCCTGATCCTGCCCGCCAGTCGTCGTAGGCGGCCGCGGTATCGCCGGTGGCTTCGGCGTCCTCAATGATCCGAATCTTGGTAGCGGGTTTTTGCCCAGGTTCTGTGCTCATAATCCCTTTATGCTCGTTCCGGAATTTCCGCGCGCGAAAGGTTCGGGTGGCGCGGGCGTTCCCGCGAACGAAAACAACCAGTACGCGGGAATGCCCGCTAGAACAACAGCTCCCCCGAGCCCGGCCTGAATCGGGCTGTGCCCGGCGAGCAGCACTAAAAGAGTAGTAATTAGCAAAAGAAATATGACTACAGGGACAGGATAGAGCGGCGCTCGAAAAAGCGGAGCCGTTCCTATATTCCGCCATCGCGCCAGGATAAGTCCCGCCCCAGCCATGGCCAAGAAGACGACGGCTACAAAGATGAAGTACTCAATGATTTTTTGAAAGCTACTCACAGCTACCAGTACGGACGAAATCGTGCCTTGAATGAGAATTGCACTCACCGGTGTGCCGAAACGCGGGCTGATTTCGGATACCCGCCGAAAGAAAAGACCGTCTTGTGCCATCGCATAGTACACCCGGGGTGCAGACATGATCAGCGCCGCCAGGCTGCTGAACACGCAAACCATCACAATCGCAGCAAATATCTTTCCGCCTAGGGGACCGAACAACACGCTTCCTGCCTGCGCCACAAAGGTTTGGTTCGAGGTAACACCCGCAAGCGGCGCGAGATACAGAAAAGCCGCGCTAACCAGAATGTAGACGGCGGTTACGAGCAGTGTTCCGAATAGCATGGCACGCGGTAGGGTACGGCCGGCGTCGCGCACCTCGCCGGAGATCTTGCTTACGTCCCACCACCCACCGAAGGAAAAGAATGCGCCAACCATTGCCGCTCCCAAAGCTCGGAGCAACGGCAGCGAACCGGGCCTCTGCGCGACAAAAGGAAGGAAGTTCGACCACGAGCCAAGGCGCAGCGAGAAACCCCACACCACCAGTACGGCGAGGAGCCCGAGCTTTAGCCATGTACTCCAGCGCAGCACACCAGCGCTCACTCGGATGCTGAGCATGTTCAAGGTGCAGAGTAGCCAGATGACAGCCACGGCAACCAACTTCATGGCTATCGAGGACAGGGGAAGAATATAGCCGAAATAGCCGGCCAGCCCTACTCCGAGCGCGGCCGTGAGTCCGGGATCGAGCACCAGTAAGCACATCCAGCCGTAGAGGAAAGCGGTTCCGCGGCCAAACGTCTCTTCGAGAAAAACGTAAACCCCGCCATCGCGAGGGAAGCGTGCGGCCAGTTCTCCATAGGTAAGCGCACCGCAGACGGTCAAAATTCCGACCACGACCCAGACCAGCAGCAGATAAAAAGGAGAACCCAGCGACTTGGCCATTTCCGCGGGAGTGAGGAAAATTCCTACGGCGATGGTTTCTCCTGCCACCGCGGCCACGGCCGACGCCAGCCCAAGTTGACGCCGGGGCGCCCGATAAGACAAAGAGCCAGCGCTCGTCTCGGTAGAAGAGTTCATCGCGACGAAGACTTCAATCGGCAAAGCGTATTCAGAGTTACCAATTCGATCAATAGTACAAAAAAATCGCGGCGCAACCGCCGTTCTACTACTTTCGGAGTATTGCTCTGGTTTAGGAGATCTCTGGATAATCGCAGCACTTTTGAGTCTGAAAGCCGCTCGGTCGAAGTGTTTGGTCCGCGTTCGAAATCCATAAAGTCTCTCCAGGAAACCCGCATGAGCAAAGCAATCAAACTCGTATTCTTGGCTATACTCGCATGCGCTTGCGCTGTGGCGCAGCAGATCACCGGAAGCATCCGCGGCAATATCTCTGATCCAACCGGTGCGGTCATACAGAACGCGGCCATCACCGCGCGGCAGATTGAAACAGGTCTTACCCGAACCACAATGTCGGATTCGGCCGGCACCTTCTTATTGCTTGAGCTGCCGGTGGGCCACTACCAGCTCGAAGCGTCGGCTGCCGGCTTCCGGAAGTACTTTCAGGAGGGAATCACACTCAACGTCAATGAAAGCGCAAACGTCCCGATTCGCCTGGCGGTGGGAACGGAAGGTGAAAAAGTCCAGGTTCAAGCCGACGCCCAACTCATCCAGTCAACCGTCACCAGTCTGGGACAGGTGGTGCAGGAGCGGGAGATTCTCGATCTCCCCCTGAACGGCCGAAATTTTTCGCAGCTTGGTACCTTGCAGCCGGGAGTCATGCCGCTGACGGCCGGCTTGCAGGAAGCGGGTGGCTCGTTGCGAGCCGGACAGCCCTATGCTGTCAACGGACAGCGACCCGAGTCCAATAACTTCTTGATCGACGGTGCGAACAACCTCAACGGTGTCGATGGAGGCTTTGTTTTGGTGCCGCCAATTGACGCAATTGAAGAATTTCGTATCATCACGCACAGCTCAAATGCCGAGTTCGGAACCAGCCTCGGCTCGACCACCAATGTCATCACGCGCTCGGGAAGCAACAGATTTCATGGCGCGCTTTGGGAGTTCTTGCGGAACGACATCTTCGATTCGACTGGATACCTGGCAACCTCAAAGGAGCCACTCAAGCAGAACCAGTTCGGTGGAAGCGTCGGTGGACCCATCCGTCACGACAAGACCTTCTTCTTTGGTTTCTATGAGGGGTTCCGCAACCGGCAGGGAAAAAGCGTCGGTAGCACAGTTCCGTCCATAGCGGAGAGGCAAGGCGACTTCGGACAGTTGTGCCAAGCCGGGTTCTTTTCGAGCGGCCCAATGACAGGGTTCTGCCAGGATCCCAGCGGACAACTCTTTAATGTCTTTCTGAACCAGCCCTATCCGTTCAACCAGATGCCTGCTCCGAGTGCAAGCGATCCGTCGAGCATGAGCCAGTTCTCGTTGAACCTGCTGAGCCTTTTCCCGCAACCGAACTGTGACGCGAATGTTTACTGCTCCACGCAAACGCGGCGCGACGATACCGACGAGTTCGGGATTCGCGTGGACCATTACCTCACACCGGCCGACAACCTTAATTTCCGGTACATGTTCAGCAAGGGCACGGTATTCGATCCTCTCTCCCCAGCCGGCGCCAGCGTTCCCGGATTCCCGGTGGGCGAGGATCATCGCGCCCAGAACTTCGTGGCCCAGGAAACCCATACGTTCTCTCCGTCGATGATCGGTCAGCTGCGTATCTCATACCTGAGAAACAAGTTTCTGGTTGATCAACATCTCAACCACACATCGCCTGCGAGCCTCGGATTTACCTATTCCCCAAGTCTTCCGGACGCAGCCGGCCCGCCATTCATCCAGGTCAATGGATACACAACCACCGGGGATCCGATTACCGGTCCGCGTAACACCTACGAGAATGCTTTCGATTATTCAGGATCGCTGAGTTGGGTTCATGGTTCCCATGAGTTGAAAGTGGGCGGTGGTTTTCAGAATCTGGAGATCAACGCACTCCAGGGCATCGCGACCAACGGGTTCTTCGTCTTCGTGCCGTTCCCGGTCACCAATTCATTCGCCAGCTTTCTCTGGGGACGTCCGGTGGTCTTCCTGCAAGGTCGCGGAAACTTCTCGCGCGGAATTCGCGGGCACTCATTCGATGCCTATGCACAGGACACCTTCAAGGTTACCAGCCGCCTGACCGTGAACTACGGCTTGCGTTACGAGCTGCCCTCGCCTTACACCGAGATTCACAACCGGCAGACGCTATGGATTCCAGGTCGTCAGTCGACGGTCATGCCTACGGCTCCTGCGGGCTTGCTCTATCCCGGCGACCACGGGGTCCCTGAGGGCCTGATTCCGACCTTCAAGAAAGGGTTCGCACCCCGTGTGGGCATTGCCTATGACCCGTTCGGAGATTCCAAATGGCTTATCACCGCCGCATATGGAATCTTTTACGAGCCGTATTACACAGGGCAGGGTGGTCCACTGCAGTCGCCGATCAGCGCGCCACCGTACCTCCAGACACCCCAGGTTGGACTCTCCTCTTTCTTTTTCAACATGCAGGATCCCTTTAATGGGAATCCCCCCATTGCCGGGCAGTTCTCGACACCGCTCACGAACCTCACGGTCAGTCCCAATCTCCCATTGCCGTATGCGCAGAACTGGGATCTCAACATTCAACACGCCCTGCCAGCCCAAATGCTCCTCGAGATTGGATATGTCGGCACCAAGGGCACGCACCTGCCGCGTTTCATCGAGGGAAATCCGACGCACTACATTCCTGGCATCGACCCGAGCACGAACCAGCCGTACTCGACCTCCGGCAATGCCGACCGTCGACGTCTTTACTCGGGATGTACGCTCGATCCCTCTACCCAGTGCATCTATTCGTCTGCGGGGTTGATTAGCGGAATTTCGAACTCCGCATATAATTCGCTGGAGGCAAGCCTTCGCAAACGCTTTAGCCGGGGGATGTCCTTTCTGGCTTCTTATACCCTGTCGAAGACCATCGACGATGCATCGTCGTTCAACATGACCGGGTCTGCCGCGAAGCCCGTCGCGGGTGAGAATGATCTCGCTCAGGACCCCCAGAATCTGGCGGCCGAACGTGGACGTTCGCTGTTCGACGCCCGCCATCGCTTCGTCTTCAGCTATCAATGGAGCTTGCCATTTTTCAAAGAGGCTCACGGCCTGACCAGGAACGTGCTTGGCGGGTGGCAGTTGAACGGCATCGCCACACTGATGAGCGGAACCCCATTCACCGTCTTTGATTCGAATGATGTCTCGGTACAGGGCAGTGCGCCCGAGATCACCGGGTTCTCGGCGAACCGCCCGAACCTGGTACAGGGGCAGAATCCCAACGCTGGCCCGCGTCGCCCCGACAATTGGCTGAATGCGAGTGCTTTTCAGCGCATCATTCAGGACGCGAACTCGCCCGTACAGCAGTTCGGCAGCGCAGGCCGCAACATCGCGCAAGGCCCCGGCTATGCCAATTGGGACTTTTCCGTGTTCAAGAATTTCCGAGTTGCGGAAGGGAAGGAGTTCCAGTTCCGAGCAGAGCTGTTCAATATCCTGAATCACACCAACTTGCGGCTCCCTGATAGTGATATCAGTTCGCCCACGTTTAACCAGATCCTAGAAGCGCAACCACCACGGCTCGTCCAATTTGCCTTGAAGTTCTTGTACTAAGGATTCTGGGACAATGTCCTTGAGCGAGGGCGACCCAGGCGGGCCTTCTGGGTCGCTCTATTTTCGCCTACGCTAGCGGTCTGGGGCGAACCCGGCCGCTGGGAGGCAGTTCGGTTCGAGGTGATTCGGCCTCGTTCTAGCAGGTGTTGTCCCGCATCAGGGGCACAGAGGTCAGCGGTTATCGCCAATCCGCCTCGTTGCCGCTGTCCAGCGGCTTCGTTATGATTGATCAATGAGTTTTGCCGACACCGTCGTATTGTTCGTTCTGGCCCTGCTGCTGTTTGGGCCCAAGAAGTTGCCCTTGATTGCCAAGCAGATCGGCAAAGCTCTAAACGAGTTCAAGCGCGCTTCGAATGAATTTAAATCCCAGATCGAAGCTGAAATTAGCCAGATTGAATATCAGGAGCGGCAGCAAAAGTATGAAGAGGAGCGGAAGATTCTGCCTGCTGAGCCGCCGGCAGGAGCTGTAGCCGCAACCTCGCCGGAGCTCCCGCCGCCTCCCCAGGAAGGCGGTCCTGTGAACGGGAATGTAAACGCCACCCACGATACCACCAATGCCTGAGACTCCCACGCTGGAACAACCTGCGGTCGAAGAAGAGCGGATGCCGTCCATGAGCTTCCTCGAACACTTGGAAGAACTCCGCACCCGCATTTTCCACGCCGTCGTTGCCATCGCCTGCGGCATGGTGCTCTGCTGGTTTATTCGGGAACGTCTGGTGACGTTCATGACCGAGCCCATTATCGAGGTGCTGAAAGCCAAAGGGCAAGCCGACAAGCTGGTCTACCTCAACCCCACTGAGCCATTCAACCTTTACTTGAAGATTTGCGCGCTTGCCGGCCTATTTATTACCTCTCCGTATGTGCTCTATCAGGTCTGGCTGTTCATTTCGCCCGGACTCTACCGTCGCGAGAAGAAGTATGTTGTACCGTTCATGGCCTCCAGCATCTTGCTGTTCGTGGCCGGCGGCTACTTTGGGTATCGCATGGTTTACCCCGCGGCACTGGATTTCTTGATCGGAATCGGGCGCCAGTTCGCGGCGATGATCACCATTCACGAGTACACCGACCTATTTCTCACCGTGATTCTTGGCCTAGGTATTGTCTTCGAGATGCCCATCCTGGTTTTCTTTCTGGCGCTCATGGGGGTGGTCAGTGCGGGTTGGATGTGGCGTAACATCCGTTACGCCGTCCTTGGGATCTTTATCGTTGCTGGCGCACTCGCGCCCACCCCTGACATCAGCAGCATGGTGATCTTCGCCTCTCCGATGCTCCTCCTCTACCTTGTGAGTATCGGGATTGCCTGGTTCGTCCATCCCACCCAGAGGAGAGCGCGTGAGGCAAAGCGAACCAAGGCCTAAGCCCAGCCCGGTGAAGCTGGTTTGTTGCGGGCGGGCCGTACTGGCAATGGCAGTGTTGCTGCTTGCTGCCAGTTGTGCACGCACCTCATCGACCAATACCAGCGAGACAAAACCCTCTCGAGAACCCTCTGCTGAGGTTTCCCCAGTACCGCCGGACACTCAGCCTCCAGAGTTCAACGCTAGCCGGGCCATGCAATACGTGAAAGAAATCGTTGCCCTTGGCCCGCGCCCGCTAGGCAGTGAAGGCCACAAGAGAGCCGAGAATTACATTCTGGCCCATTTAAAAGGCGATCAGGTGGAACGCGACGATTTCGAGATCACAACGCTTGAAGGCCGCTTTCCGGTTCACAACATCATCGCCCGTTACCCCGGCACGAAGGATGGCGTGATTGTCTTGGCCAGCCACTACGACACCAACTGGCCTTTGCGCAAGGAGAACTACGTAGGAGCCAACGATGGCGCTTCTTCGAGCGCGTTGTTGCTTGAGATTGCAAATCATTTGCGGGGCAAGAAGCGAAACGGGTACAGCGTTTGGCTCCTCTGGGACGATGCTGAGGAGTCCATGAAGTTGCCCTGGGACGACGCCGAAAGCCTGTATGGTGCGAAACATTTAGCCGATCAATGGCAGGCCCGTGGAACGCTGCAGAAGATTAAGGCATTTCTGCTGGAAGACATGATCGGCGATGCCGACCTCAACGTCGAGCGGGACGTGAACTCAACCCAATGGCTGGAAGACCTGATAGCCCAGGCCGCGACCGGCCTGGGTTACCAGTCGCATTTTTTTGGGCGGGAGATCGGGGTGACGGATGACCACACGCCATTCCTGAGCCGCGGTGTTCCCTCGGCGGACCTGATCGACCTCGACTACGGTTATAACAACGTTTTCCACCACACCATCCACGACACCCTCGACAAGCTCAGCCCCAGAAGTCTGGCCGTTGTTGGTACGGTGACACTGCAAACCGTCCGTATGCTAGACCAGCGGTAATTGGCGGGCAAGATGCGTTTTTTGCGCGTCATTGGTGTCCCTATATAGAATTGTCATTCCGAGGAGCAGATGCGACGAGGAACCTGCCGTTTTTCAATTATTTCGACTGCACCAGCCATTCCCGCTCGTAATTCCATCGCTGTCCGAGTGAATCAGTGACCGAAACTCTCGCCTGGATTTTGTTCAACGTTTTCGTCGCCCTAATGCTGGTGCTCGACCTGTTCGTCTTTCACCGCCGTTCCGAAGCGCTTAGCATGAAGCAGGCGCTCGGCTGGAGTGCTTTTTGGATTTCCCTAGCCGCCATCTTTGCCGTGCTCCTGGGCGCATGGCAGGGCAAGACCGCAGCTTTGGAGTTCTCAACCGGGTACGTGATTGAACTCTCGCTTAGCGCCGATAATCTCTTTATCTTCCTCATGGTTTTCCGCTATTTCCACCTGCCCCAGGAAGAGCAGCACCACGTGCTTTTTTGGGGGATCATCGGTGCGATCGTCATGCGTGCAATCTTTATCTTCGCCGGCGTCGGCTTGATTCACCGTTTCCACTGGATCATCTACGGCTTCGGAGCCCTGCTGGTCATCACTGGCATACGGATGCTCTTTAGACATGGAGAGCAAGTGCACCCCGAAAGGAATCCCCTGGTGCGGGCCTTCCGCCGGTTTTTCCCGGTAACTCAGAACTACGAAGGCGGCAAGTTCTTCGTTCGGCGCGATCGGCTTTATGCCACTCCGCTGTTGCTCGTCTTGCTCGTAATAGAAACCACCGACTTGCTCTTTGCCGTAGATTCGATCCCCGCAGTGCTTTCTATTACGCTGAATAGCTTCATCGTCTATACCTCGAACATCTTCGCCATCCTCGGTTTACGATCGTTGTTCTTCGCCCTTTCCTCTTTGCTGAACATCTTTGAGTACCTGCACTACGGAATCTCCTGTGTCCTGGTTTTTGTGGGCATGAAGATGATCCTCTCCCGCTCTTTCCCGATTCGTACCGAAATTTCGCTGATTGTGGTGGCCACGATTCTCCTGGTCACGATTGTCGCTTCACTCTGGAAACGAAAAAGGGTCGACGAGGCCCCCGCTTCCTAGCGGGCTTCCGCCTCACCCGGTTGCGTGGACGTCAAAGCACGCCTCCCCCGGGAAGTTCGCAAGCTGATGCCGCCCAGCGGCAATCCCGTTCTGAAAGCGATCTTGGGGCAGCAGCGGCCAAACCCGGAGTGGCCTCGATGGCGACCTTGGCGAACAGCCTTGCGCAGGTGATAGGGCCTATCGGGTTGTTATGCAGCCCTTCGTCGGGAAGTCAGCTGGGGAACCATAAGATCTCGCGAAGGGACTGGAAGTTTGAATCACGATCATACAAAGGAGATCTTATCGTCGCTGACGAGCGAATGTTTCTTGAACCTGACATCATTATGGTCAGGGAAGTCGGTCCGGTATTGTGCTCCCCGGCTCTCCTCGCGCGCCAATCCTGATCGCGCTACGAGTCTTCCTACAATGTGCAAGTTACGTGCCTCAAACTCGCGACGACCATGAGGCGGCTTGAGTTGTGAACCGATCTCTTCCAGGCGCTGGATTGCCTGCTTCAGCCCCGCCCCGGTGCGCACAATGCCGGCCTGCTTCCACATGAGTTCCTGAATCTGAGTGATCGTCGCTTCGATGGGTACAGGCAAAGGCCCGTTGGAATATGCCGCTGCCGGGGGTGCTTTCGGCACCCGATGTGGTGGGAGCTTGAGTTCATTCCGCATCCTTCTCCCTGCCCGCGCCCCAAAAACCAGACCCTCCAGCAGGGAATTACTGGCCAGGCGATTGGCCCCGTGCACGCCCGTTCCTGCCGCCTCTCCAGCCGCGTACAAGCCACCGAGTGTAGCGCGGCCGTCCAAATCAGTGCGCACGCCTCCCATGGCGTAGTGTGCGGCCGGGCGAACGGGAATGAGTTCGTTGGTGATGTCGATGTTGTACTGCATGCAGGTCGAGAAAATTCGGGGGAAACGTTTCTTAACGTGGTCAGAATCGAGATCTGTGAGGTCCAGATAAACCACAGGATCTTTTGCCCGGCTGCGCTCAAGTTCATGCATGATGGCCCGGGCCACCACGTCGCGCGGAGCAAGCTCTCCCAGGGAGTGATATTTGGGCATGAAGCGCGCCATCTCCATGTTGCGCAGATGAGCGCCCTCGCCGCGGAGCGCTTCCGAAAGAAGAAATCGCGGTGCTTTCGTCAGATACAACGCGGTGGGATGAAACTGTATGAACTCGAGATCTGTAACCTGGGCCCCAGCGCGGTATGCCATCGCCACACCGTCTCCGGTGGCAACTCCCGGGTTCGTTGTATTTGCATAGAGTTGCCCCATGCCGCCGGTTGCGAGCAGGACTGCGGATGCCGGAATGGTGGCATGCTGGCCATGCTCATCGATTACCTTTACCGCGCAGACGCGGCCATCTTCGACGAGCAAATCAGTCGAGAACTCAAACTCCCGGACGAAGATTTCTTTCAGCGTCTTGGCTTTGGCATAGAGCGCGCGCAGAATTTCCCGTCCGGTGGAATCGCCATGCGCGTGCAAGATGCGATTCCGGCTATGTGCGCCCTCCCGCCCGAAGGTAAGCTTTGTGCCTTCGCGGTCGAATTGAGTGCCCCATGCGATCAACTCTTCGATACCTTGCGGGGCTTCCTCGACCAGCACTTTCGCCGCCTCCGGATTGCACAGCCCATCTCCGGCATTCAGAGTATCTTGAAGGTGCAGGCTGATTTCATCCTCATCGCTAAGAGCCGCGGCGATCCCGCCCTGGGCGTACTGCGTACTCGAGTCGGTGACTTCTCGCTTGGCGAGGACCAAAACGCGCCCGGCTGGAGCGAGTTCAATGGCCGCGCGTAATCCGGCCACTCCGGCGCCAATGATAAGGAAGTCAGTCTCCGGGAACTGGGCTGGCATGTGCTGGAATGGTAACACCGCGAATTAGCGCGATTCCAGCTCTGCCCGCAGCCACCCGCGGAACCGAATCGGCTTGCTATGATGAATTCAGTGCTGCGCATTCCCATCAAGACCAAGTCTCATGCCTACGAAGCCGTGATCGAGCATGGTGCGTTGGCCCGGGCCGGCGAATTGATTCGCAAGAGCTTAGGCGGCGAGACGCCTCGGGCGTTCGTGGTCACCGTTGCCCCCGTTCGTCGTCGGTGGGGCAAGATGCTTGCGCGTTCTCTGGACACTGCCGGATTTGTTTCCGCCTTCGTCGAAATGCGCGACGGCGAGACTTACAAGCGCATGTCGACCGTAGACCAGTTGGCGGAAAATCTTGTGCGTCTCGGCGCCGATCGCAGAGCGCTCGTGATTGCCTTTGGCGGCGGCGTAGTCGGAGACGTTGCTGGGATGCTTGCGTCAGTCTATATGCGCGGGGTGAAGCTGGTGCAGATTCCCACCACCGTGCAGGCACAACTTGACGCCGCCATCGGCGGAAAAACCGGCGTGAATCTGCGGTCGGGAAAGAATCTGGTAGGTACGTTTTATCAGCCCGAAGTCGTTCTTATCGACCCAGCGACTCTCGAAACTCTCCCTCCGCGCGAATTCCGTGCCGGAATGTACGAAGCCATTAAGGCCGGAATCATCGGTAAACCGGAATTGTTTGACCAACTGGTAAGAGTCACGATCAAGCGATTGCGCGAAAATGCCAAAGCGGTGACATACGCGATCTCGGAATCAGTAAAACTCAAAGCCGACATTGTCTCCGCGGATGAAAGGGAAAGCGACCTCCGCCGTGTTCTCAACCTTGGACACACTCTTGGTCACGCCCTCGAAGCCGCCACCGACTACAAACATTTTCTTCATGGAGAAGCCGTTGCTTGGGGGATGAACGCGGCCGCGCGTATTGCCCTGGACATGAGTGTGTGTGATCCCTCAACCTACGAGCGCATTCGAGACGCGGTTCACGCCTGGGGTCCATTGCCCGATATAAATATTCAGAATGCAAAAGCTTTGAAGCTGTTGCGTTCCGATAAGAAGACCGAGGCGGGAACCATTCACTTTGTTCTGCCTCGAGAAATCGGAAGAGTCGAAATTGTCAAGAATGTCCCCGAAAGTGCCATCGTAGCCGCCTTGGCGGAGATCCGTAGGTTTTCCCGTGCCTGAAAAACCGCCGGCGCAGGTGCGAGGGGCTGCTCCCCAAGGGGTCACTGACCCGGAGTCTGCTTCTCGCGCGGTCCGTGAGATGTTCACCTCCATCGCGCCGCGCTATGACCTGCTTAACCACCTTTTATCTGCCAATGTCGATAGGCTCTGGTGGCACCGCACGGCACGGACCTTTCGCTTGATCCTGCGCGGCCCAGCTGCCACGGCGCTCGATCTCTGCTGCGGCACTGGCGACATGGCATTGGCTCTTCGTAAGCAAAGTAGCGACGCCAGGATTATCGGCGCCGATTTCTCTCATGCCATGTTGACGCGCGCGTTCGCGAAACCCCCTGCCGGATCTCCGATCACTTGGATCGAAGCAGACGCACTGCGTCTGCCGTTCAAAGACAACAGTTTTGACCTGGTCACCTCAGCGTTCGGCTTTCGCAATCTTGCCGATTACGATGCCGGGCTGCGAGAAATATTTCGTGTCCTGCGGCCTGGCGGCGAATGCGGAATTCTCGATTTCAGTGAACCCGGCGGCTTGGTTGGCAAGATTTACAACGTGTACTTTAAGTCGGTCCTGCCGCGAATCGGAAGACTAGTTTCGGGTAATGAACGAGCGTATGCCTACCTTCCGGCCTCGGTGAAGCGCTTTCCATCACCACCCGAACTCATTGGACGAATGCAACAGGCGGGCTTTCAGGAAACCTCCTGGACCCCATACACATTTTCAATTGCAGGGTTATTCAGGGGGAAGAAAGGCTAAACTCCTGGCTCGCAACGGCATCTCGGGTTTTAACCAGCGGGTCGGGAATGCTGCTTCGGTACTAGGTTAGTAGGTCATTTGAAGCACTCTGCAAACGCCTCCGCGATCGGATATTTGATTACGTTTTTGTACTCGGGGCCCAGAAACTCCTGCAGGCGCGCTGTATCCATCACGGTATCGGAAAGCACGTAAGGCATGATGTCGGGCGGAATCGTTGAGATGCGCATCTTCCAGAAGAACTGCAACACTAGGTCAAACAGTCTCTCCGTGGGAACGCGAACCAGCTTTGCTCGAGCGATACTCACGCATTGCTCATACGTCAAAGGCGTTCCACGGCCAGCCACGTTAAGGACCGTAAGCCGCTGCGCCTCCGGATCGGTTTTCTTCAAGATGTGGGCGACTAGCCTTGCCACATCGTCGATATGAACAAACTGAATGCGGTTCTCCAGATACTTCTTACCTGAGGGCAGCATGCAGGGTAGGCGCTTCTTCGCTTCACGCATGCGTTCCGCGCGTTTGCTGCTCCCCCCTGGAATTCCGCGAAACGCCTCCATGAAATAGTTGTCCAGGTTGGCACCGGCGAAAATGTGCGGCCGCAAAATGTAAGCGCTGCAGCCCCGTAAGGCTGGCGCCCGTTGTTGCACTACGCGATCGGCTTCCATCTTCTGTACGCCAAACTGATAGGTATGCGCCGCGAGGGGAGTCTCTTCGGCAGCTGGCTTGGAGAGATCCGGGCCGTATGCCGAGACACTGCTGAGAAAAATGAACTTCTCAACCATTGGCCAGTCGCGGTTGGACTCGGTCACCGCTTCCATCACCCTGGCGGTTCCGGGGACGTTCGTTTTCCAGATGCGTTCCGGATCAAGCACTCCGGTGCGCACTGCATCCATTACAAAAGCCATATGGAGCACGGCAACCGGCCGCACATCCTTAAAGAGTTGGAGCAACTGTAGGCAGGACGCTTCTTCCGCCAAATCCATCTGCTCAAATTGCAGAGGATGATTGGTTTCAGGGGCGCGGAAGTCTACGCCGACCACGCGGAATGACCCGAGGAGAGGCAGAAGCCGACTTCCCAGGTTTCCGGAGATTCCCGTCACTACGATGGACGGTAGAGAGTCTCCCATTTACTTCTTTCCGGAGGGCTCGGTTCCTGTTGACGGTGCGTTTGGTTTAGCTCGTTCGCCCGGTTCTTTAAGTGATGGGGGCGCTGGCCCGGCGAAATAAGCTTCATCAAGTTTGGTCTTTTCGACTGCCGTCTTCTGCAAGTCTTGACGTGCCTGCTGCACTTTCTGCAGCTGCAGCGCCCGCGTGATCTCCGGCTTCACCTCCTCGAGAGGCTGGTCCTTCTTAGCCTCCACCTTATAAATCATGTAAGCCTGGGGATTGTTAAGCACCGGCGATACCTCGCCGACTTTCAAATCGAACACAGAGGCATCGCTAGGAGGGAAGTGTGCTTTCGCGACATTGTCCACGCGGGTCGCGGTCGCCTTCAGGTTCTGTCCGGCAAAGTTGTACGCTTCTTGCTGCAATTTGGTAAAGTCTTCGCCGGCTACCGCGCGAGCCCGGAGCTTGTCGGCTTCTTCTTTCATCGCGGCTTCAGACGCTGCGCGCTGCTTCTGTGCATCGGGATTGGTCGAATTCTGGGAAGCGACATCCGCCGGTTTCTGCCTGGGGACGAAAATCTTGTCATAGCTGAGCAGTTGAAAGTCGTTGGTGTGCTCCTTGTAGTAGGCTGCTATGTCCGCATCCGAAACTTGTGTCGCCGCCTTCTCGAGGCTCTGCTGCCCCAGCTGGGCGAGTGTTTGTAAGCGCTGAAGCTGAAGCTGGACCTCAAATTCGGGAGTCTTATCGAGGCCCTGATCATGGGCTCTTTGGGCCAGTACCAATGCCGTCGCATAGCGCGAAGCGAAGCCCTTTTGTTGCGGTTTAGGCATATTCGGCATCATCGTATTCACGATCTTCTCGAACTCCGCACGAGTTACCACGGTCTTACAATCGGCGGCCGCCGTGCCCTTGTCGCACACGCCTTCAATGGTAATCACCGGCGCGTCGGGAGATATCTTTTGTTCGGGAGTGGAAGCTGGAAGGTCTTGTACCGGTTTGCTGTTCCGTGGCTCTACGACAGGCCCGGAATTCGATTGGGCCGCGCAAGCGCCTGCTACCAGCACGCAAACCAGCCCGGTTACGAGTGTTCTCAAGAGAAATCCTCCAAAGTTTTCCTGGATAAGAAATCGTAGCACAGGAGACGGGCGCCGCCGGCTGGCACCACCATGGACAGTACGAAGCTCAAGTGGAGCATAGGTTTTGCGCGATAATTGCAGGCATGGCTGAAGTTCCAGTGATGGCCCGCCAAGAGCTTGGCTCGCAATCCATGCGAGCTGAGAAGCGATCGGTTGCAGCTCATTCCGTCCTTGCCGCCATTGCCATCACCGTATTGAAGGTTGTTGTTGGTATCACGACGGGCAGTTTAGGAATTCTCTCTGAAGCCGCCCATTCAGGCCTCGATCTCATCGCCGCCATCATCACCTTGTTTTCCGTCCGTGTTTCCGATAAGCCCGCCGATGCCGATCACCAGTATGGGCATGGCAAAGTGGAGAATTTCTCAGCCTTTATCGAGACCGGACTCCTGCTTCTCACGTGCCTGGTGATCGTGTACGAAGCCATCAAACGTCTCTTTTTCCATCATGTCGAGATCGAACCCTCCCTCGCGGCTTTCCTCGTGATGTTTATTTCCATTGCCGTGGATTTCTGGCGATCGCGCGCTCTGGGGCGCATCGCCGAAAAATATGACAGCCAGGCGTTGCAGGCTGATGCACTGCACTTCTCAACCGATATTTGGTCCAGTGTGACAGTGATCCTTGGTCTCGCACTGGTTCTTGCTGGCAGAAAACTCGACATTCCCTGGCTGATCGATGCTGATCCCATTGCTGCTTTGTTTGTCGCCGGATTGGTTTTGTTCGTAAGCGCACGGCTTGCCCGGAAGACAATCGACGCTTTGTTGGATACTGCTCCGAGAGGAGTTCGCAGCAAGATTCTCGTTGCCATCGGCAAGATTGACGGTGTCCTCGAGGTAGATCGCGTCCGTATCCGTCGCGCCGGGAATCGCTACTTCGCAGACGTTTCGGTGGGTTTGGCCCGCAATGTTACCTTCCAGCGATCCGGCCAGGTGGCAGACGAAATTACTCGCACCGTGCACGCCACTCTTCCGAACACCGATGTGATGGTCCATTCCATTCCCCGGGCGGCGTCTGCGGAGAACGTTTTTGACCGCGTGCGAGCGGTTGCCACCCGCCACAATCTCAACGTTCACGATGTGAGTGTTCAGGACCTCGATGGCCGCCTCTATGTCGAGCAGCACCTTGAACTGGATGAAAACCTCCCAATCCGGGAAGCTCACGATCGGGCCAGTGAATTGGAGAGCGAGATTCGAGAGGAAGTGCCCGAAGTGGCATCGATTCTCACCCACATCGAAAGTGAGCCCGCGACCATTGAGGCCGGCGAGCAGTTGCAAAAAGACGCCCACCTTGAAGAGAGGCTCAAGAAGCTTGCCCATGAATTTCCGGAGATACTAGATCTCCACGATATGCAGGTAAAGCGCGTGCGCGACCATGTGTACGTCTCTTGCCACTGCACTTTCCCCGACGAGCTCCCCTTAGGTCGCGTCCACGACATCTGCACGGCTCTTGAAATCCGCTTTAAGCAGGAGGCGCCGGAGTTGTTCCGTGTACTCATCCACCCCGAGCCCAGCACCGACAACCGGAGATGACCATGTTCACAGCCGAAGCAAAATGGACGGAGCAATTTCAATTTGCGGCCACCACCAACTCCGGTCACACGTTTCTGATCGATGGCGATTCCAAAGTCGCAAGCAGCCCCATGGAGCTCGTGCTCGCAGCTCTTTGTGGCTGCACAGGCTACGACGTAGTCAGTATCCTGCAAAAGAAGCGCGAGCCGTTCACGGCCGTGGAAGTCATCGCCAAGGCTGAAAAGGCTCCCCAGCCACCGCGCGTCTACACTGAAATCGAAATGCTATATCGCGTGCGAGGAACAGTGTCGCGTAAAGCGGTTGAGGATGCCGTGCGTTTGTCGGAAGAAAAATATTGTTCAGTCTCAGCCATGTTAGGTAAGGTGGCCAAAATCACTTATCGCATCGAACTGGACAACATGTGACCAGCGCGGGTCCCACTCTTTCCGGCGAGAAGACTCATTCCTATCGTGGATACCTCTACATCGCCTGCTCTGCACTCCTCTGGGGGATTTCGGCTTCGCTCGGCCGTGCGGCGTTCACCGGAAAATTGTTCCCGTCACGGGGGATTGCTCATATCGATCCTCTGATTCTTTCGCAGGCACGCACCACGTTCTCATTTCTGGTGGTGCTCCTCGGCTTACTATTCACTCGAGGTCCGGCACGTTTGCGCATGCCTTTGACGGATCTGGGAAGAACCCTTGCTCTCGGTCTAGCTGGCGTCGCGGCCTCGAACTATTTTTACTACCTCGCGATCCAGCGGACGAACGTGGCCACCGCGATCATCATTCAGTACACCGCTCCCGTCTGGGTTTTGCTCTACATGGTCGTGCGGAAACTGGAGCGTGCCACCCTGCCAAAAATGATTGCCGTGGCCCTCGCCATCTTTGGAATTGCCTTAGTCATTGGCCTGCTCGGGCACGGCGAGCTGCGACTCGATTCCCTGGGAGTGACGGCGGCTCTGATCGCGGCTTTCTCATTTTCCTACTACAACGTGTTTGGCCACTCGATCCTAGAGCGCTACGACCGCTGGACCGTGCTCTTGTTCACCACGATGTCAGCTTCGGTGTTCTGGATTTTCGTCAATTCGCCATGGAAGATTACGGCTGCGCACTATACGGGGTCGGCTTGGGGATTCCTCTTTGGGTTTTCGCTTTTGTCCGTCCTGTTGCCATTCACGTTCTATTTTGCCGGGTTGCAGCACTTGAGTCCTTCAAAGGCGATCATAGTCAGTTGCCTGGAACCTGTCTTTACTATTCTGATCGCTGCCGCTGCCTTGCACGAATCAGTGCACCCTTTGCAGGCTGTGGGCATGATAATGGTCCTGTCTGCCATTCTGGTTGTGCAGCGCCCAGCTGGTAACGACAAGGCTCAGCTCATCGAACCCGTGGACTAAGAAAGAATCAAATTTCGCCTGCTATTCCGATCGAATGTCCCCGGTCGCCGTCGTAGGAGACCCGCTCTACCTTCGCGAGTATCGCAACCCCTCGTATTATCCTGAAAATCGCGATCCAACATCTCCTTCTAGGACATTGCGCAACCCTAAACTTCTTCCCGCGCGCACGCCGCCGTAAAACTATCTGGCACTTTCGAGCTATTTACACTTCATAATCACTGCATCATGCTCGGTACATGTTGGCCCCATTCGCTACACGAATCGTCCTTGGCGTCGTCGTTCGCCTTCTGGCCATCGGCGGCTGGTTGGTCTCTATGGCCGTCGTCGCCTTCTTGATTATCGAGAGCGAACGTAGGCGGTTGAGCAAACTGTCAGCATTTATTTCTCAGAACAAATATTGAGGAAGGTCAGGGAGCACGCGCCTTCCCTGTCACGCACGCCACGCCACCTCAGGAAAACCAGCGCACCGATTGTGCGACCTTGCGGAGTCCTGGGAGAGTTCCCCGAAGCACAGAAGTGCTATTCGCCACCTTTGACGATATTTGTAGAATGCCCAATTCTCTTTTTCCGTTTCGCGCGCGCCCTTCGCGCGCGCCCTTCGGCTGATTCGGCATGTTCGTGGAGGATCGTGTTTGCTTTCACCTGCCACTCTTCCAGCGCGTCGTCGAGCTTGGTGCTGATTGTGCGTGACAACCAAGCCTTCAAACCTGTCACTACAGGCGGATCACGACGAAAACGACAATCAAAACCAGAATCCAGTAAACTGCTGAAAGCAGAAGCAGATAAACTCACATGCCCGGGTGGCGAAACTGGCAGACGCACGGGACTTAAAATCCCGAGTCCCGAAAGGGACGTACCGGTTCGATTCCGGTCCCGGGCACCACGCAACCTACTCATCCAACAACTAGTTAGGTCG